>Ga0302246_1000165_pt1 | contig 67046 bp, 59 predicted proteins | sample AAG_UR_Trp_MG_FD_193533 | JGI IMG/M metagenome (GOLD analysis project Ga0302246, IMG submission 193533) | Enriched activated sludge microbial communities from anaerobic digester in WTTP, New Holstein, Wisconsin, United States - AAG_UR_Trp | ecosystem: Engineered > Bioreactor > Anaerobic >... | reverse complement strand
GAACATCAGAACGGCCGTGGCCGTCTTGCTGAAGCTTTTCATATCTTTGTTTTATTGGCAATTACCAATCCCTTTCATCCCAATCACTGGTTTTCATGGAACCGGAATCAAGGAGGCTCACATCAACATAGAGGTCTTCTACGATGATGTCCGGAGCCATGTACTCGTGCTGGGATTGTGCGGAAAATTGGGTAATTGAATGGTTTTTGTTCGTGTTTGGTGACATTGAGTACGAAAATACAAAACATTTTGTACAAAAACAAAGGTTTTTATCAGCAGTATTGGTATCCTTGAATATTCTTTATCACGGTACGTTATGTCATACTTCTTCCCACACAGGCGAATGAAAACCTTCGCAAATGATAATCAGGCAACTGTCTTTGAACTTGCCGATGCATTGAAGCAGAATTACAACAACACCTATGGCAAGATACAAGAACAGGCCATCGAGGGTATAATACTCTTTGCTCTTGCCAATCCGGATGAGTCAGAAGCAACAGGAAAGCAATTGGTCGATTCCCTGTTCAACCTGATGCACGAGTACTTGTCAGATTTCAAGTATATGACCGTCGGAGAGTTCAAGGGGATAGTCTTTAACCTGACCAGGAGATGGATCAGGATCAACAAATTGAAAGAAAGCTTTTCCAAATATCCGGATATCTATGAATACTCCTTCGTTTTATGCATTTACAGCTTCGTCAATGTGGTGCGTAAGGAAGAGATCAACAAGAAGGGACTGCGTCTCTTATAGACAAGAATTCGTTTCTAAGATGAGATAGCGTCTCTATGACGAGAAATTGATCTCATCCCCGGTGCTGGTCACAACCCCCATAAAGAACGGGGAGCTTTTTTTGTACGCCGAGGCTCCCCTTTCTTCATGGGTGTTGTGACGCACATTTATAAATTCCAGCTTCTATGAATTTCCAGATGATGGCTCCACCGGTGTAAAGATATGCTGACACAAGGACACCATCCCGATGGCAGGTCAGAGCATTTATCATGCGCAGATTCAAATGATAGCACGATTTAAGGCAGATATGATAAATACAAGAAGAGGCTCCTGGTGTCAGTATTTTCGACACATCTTGTTTACTAAGACTCTAAGTGTTAAATTTATAGAATATTACCTGAAATATCAAAATTAATAATTAGCAACTACGTCGTATTTTGACGGAGTGAACAGGTATAATTGGTGGCACTAATTGCCAAGTGACAGTCTAAAAAAATATATTATGGCAACAACTACAGCTACAATCTTAGTCGGTCGCGCACACCAAAATCATAGTGGTATCATCCCGACACATATAATTCATTTGACTGAAAACTTTATATAATGATTAACAAGAATATTCACAAGGAAGATGTTTTAAAAGCATTGGCTTTTATTGAATCAAAAGGTGTCCCGGCAAACAGACATTCAAAAAAGTTTGATCTGAGTTGTAACGGTAAATTATACCCCCCAAAGTACGTTTTATCCATTGCTGCAAAAATTGCTACAAAGAAAGAACTCGAACCTTCACAATTTAATGGAGGAGAAGAAACAAACAGTTATTTACGTAGACTTGGTTTTACTATAGTTGATAAAAACGGCAGAGTTTTGCAGACGTATGACACCAAAAAGAAACAACTCAAGATTTGCACTGCAATAATTCAAATTACGGGAGACATCTGGGACGAAACGCCTAACGACACCAAATACGAGTTGCTTTCTGATATCCTAATAAAACTCAGTAAAAGTACCGACTTACTCATTTTACCTGCAGGCTACATAAATTCTAATTCCAATCGCCCTGAAAAAATAATTGAAGAATCGGAACAGACTGTAAAGAAATTGATCAAGAAGCACAATCCAAACCTTATTATTTGTTTTGGTATTGACGGAAGAGATAACAAAGATCAATTAGCTATAGCACTGAACAAGAATGGAATAGTATCTTTAGGACGTAAGTTCCATCACATGAATAAGGAAGTTCAGCTTGCCAATAGTCCTTTTGATCTTGAACAGAATAAACAAAGACATTTTCAAATCAAGAACAGGAAACCTTATCTAGCTGTTTGTTATGACATATACGGAATTTCACAAAAAAAATTGATTAATCAATGCAATTGCGACCTAATCATTGGACTTATACACCGTTTTGACAATACTGGCGGTGACAGTGATTTTGCACGAAAAGGATTGGCTGGTGCATCAAAACAATGGGGAGTTCATTCATATGCATCCGCAGTCTTTTGTGATGACAGAGATCCATCAAACTGGCCTTCTGGTGTAAAATGGGTGCATGGAAAAGCTAGTGTTAAAGATTTCAACTATGATCAAATAAGAATAAACTGCACATCAAAAATATTAACAACAAAATCTGCAAAAGTCCACCTGCGATACTTTTCTGAATAACCAATAAAAAATTTCCTACTTAAATCATTGATTCGGTTTTACAGTATTAACAAAATCAAATCCTTTCTTCAGCCATAGACTCTTACATTGAAAAGATTCGTGACCAGAAAAAGTATATTTTGCCATTTCGTATATATGCTAGAATTAAAGGTATAACTTGTTAAAATTTGTAAATTTAACCATTATAATGAACATCTTATTGTTTAGTCTTTAGCCTTTAGTATTTAGGTATAAACTAATATAATAATCCTAATAATAACCTGTAAACTTTATTATTGAATTGTAATCCATAAATATACAGAATCTATCAGAGACTTACAACATATTATGGTTTTGGCCAATTATGACTTTGATTTTGGTTGGTTTGAATTTGAATCCGGTAGGTTTGGGTTTGGTTTCGGTAAAACACAGGGAATTTTGTCCTGCTGGTTTTTCCTCTTTCAGGACAATTTTTGAGGGCAATTTGACGCTCGTTTAGTGGTGAAATTTTGGCTTTTCAAACAGCATGGCGGTGCCGTCAAGCAAGCATCCGAGTATCAGTAGTATTATCATCAACATAACAGGCAGGTGTTTAATGGATTGGTAATTGACTCAAAAATATGGAAGCACTACGTCAAAACACGACGTAGTGCTGCAGATAATGGGAATCATTCCTTTATCCACTCATTCACCTGCGCTATTTCAGCATCGGAAAGGTCAAGATGGGATAAGGCTGCTTCCAGCAAGGGGAGTTCGTTGCGTTGCTCCAAGATGTCATAGAGTGTATTCAGGTCTGCCTTGTCGGTGTCTGCCCTGGTGTTGAAGGTGGTCATCCGTTGCACTTTGGATACGAACAGGTTGACCGGGTGCCAGACCAGGATCTGGGCCACCTTGATGATTTGACTTGGCAATAGAGGATCATGGGATATCAGCACATCAACTTCCACGCCGGCATGGGGGTTTTCATAATTCCACATGTATTCCGAAGCGCCTGCCTTGATTTCCCTGAAGTGGCTCCTTACCAGCCAATCATTGAAATGCCTGGTAAGGGGGTTTGATGCCGGGGTGATGAAATCCAGGTCATTGACAGAGCGGGACCTTCGCTCTTTGACCCCGTATTGCCTGGCTAGGAATTGCACGGCCGTACCCCCAATCAGGGCACAACCGTAAAGTGTGGCCCTATGGACAACCGGAACATCAAGCGGTGAGTAAGAGTCGAATAATTTATTCACCATGTCTGATATCCTTTTCATCCACGGGAAACGTGTATGCGATGCCCCCGTTGATGTCGTAGACATAACCGGTGCTGCCGCATATGGCAGACACATGGGTGGATGTGTGGGGTATGCATCCATGTTGGTCAACAGCCTGTACGGCACAGCCAATATGGTTGACGCTGGTTATGAATTTGGGTTCGGGAGGAGGGATTGGCTTGCCTGGTTTCTTCCTGATACGGGAAACAATGTATGCAATGCCCCATACTATGAAGAACAAAATTGTCTTATCCATGGCGTTATGATTTAATTTTTATTTATGCGGACTTACCGCATTGATTTTGAGTATATTTGTACTTAAAAAAAGTTATGAAAACAATCATATTCGTCTGGGACCGGAAAAACGATCTCATCCCCAAAGAGGACACCATAGGCAAGGCATTGGAGGCGAGCGCACCCGCTACCCTACTGTGGCGCAAGTGGCTGGCAGACCCAAGGCATGTCACGCAGGCAGAGGAAGGTGACAGGTTCTTCATCATGAAAAGGGACCGGGCCAGGCAGGGCATTTTCATGAGCGGGTTCCTTGATAAAGCACCCCGCAAAAACCAACACGAATGGCAATTCACGCTTTGCCCCGATGCCATCATCGACTGGACCAGGGAGCCTGTCCTGGACAGCCGGGCATTCCCGGGGTTCAGGTTCGGGTGGTCGGCAGACCTGGAAGAAGCCGTCCTTCCCCGGGAGGATGCCAGGATCCTGGAGTTGCTTTGGGCACGGCATCTCTTCAATGCCAAAAGCCATGTCTGTGAACCGAATACCATACTGAATGAAGCCATAAAAATTGCTAAAGGGGAAAGTTGCGAACTCTGTGGTAAAGCGCTTTATAGTAAATACGATGTGTTTTACAAGCCTGAAGTCATGAAGCCCCAATGGCGCGAGCTAAAGCCGGGGGACGACATAATCGCGAACTACTTCCTGCTGTGCGACAGTTGCGCCGGCATCCAGGCCTCGCTTGGAAAGTGAACATCAATCGCCTTCGTGTGCCTTCACATAGGCGCAGTAGTAGGAAGTGAGGGCGCTGCAAACAGCGTGCGATTTGTTGAAGGTGCAGGGCCCGAACCGTTCCATCCGCTCCCACAGTGCCTGCACCTTTTGTTCATCGTAACCGTTGTCCCTGGCCGAGGCCATGAATTCTTCCCTGCAGGCGGCCAACGCGCTGTCCCCGGGGCCGCGGAAGAGGGTGCGCATGAAGGGAAGCGTCCCAAACGGAGGGTAATTCCCCACCAAAGCGGCAATGGTCATCAGCTGTTCCTGGTAGAGGATAAGGCCGTAAGTCTCGGCAAGGAGCTTGTCCACCGCCCCAATCCCGCATTTCCAAACCCGGTTCTGTTGCTTTGCCTCCCGGTATTGGGGAAGGAGTTCCATGTTGTCGGGACGCAGCATGGCTTCCAGCGCTGTCAGCTCAGAGATGTCAGTGGGTTTGATGGCAGCCAGCTGCTCCCTGGCGATATTGCTCCCCATCAAGTAACATTCCTCCGTATCACCGGCCTGTATCATCTCCCAGGTCTTCGGGTCCGTGGGCTGCGACGTGATACAGTACAAATCGTTGATCAAAGCCCTATGCGGGATACACGCCAGGGAGCTGCTTTCACACAACTTGATGGAACTGCCCTCTTCCTGGCGCATGCCGGCAATAAGCCGGGTTACGGTTTCTACGTAGTCATTTTCAACATCCAGGATCACTTCCAGCGTTTTGCCGGGTGTGGGATCAAAGAAGCGCTCAAACAGCAGGTTGTACGGGAGGGGGTCCACGTGGGTGATGTTCAGGCAGTAGTTCACCATGGAGCCGGGAGCGGCCCCGTAGCCCAACCCCATTATCATCCCGCTATCCCAGATCTCGTCTGCCAGGTTGGCCCAAAGGACAAAGGTCTTGGCCCTGCCCTGCTCACAAAGGGTGTACACCTCTGTTTCTATCCTGCTCACGATGGCGGGGGTAAGGTCCTTGTAGCGCCTGGCAGCGCCTGCATAGACGAGCTTGCGTAGTGTTTGGTTGAAGTATTTTGTTTCCATGGGCGTTAAATTTCAAAAGTGGCGTTGTTATATAATACGAAGACGGAGGTCGTATTTCCGGTTATTTGGGAAAAAATCTTTTGGGAAAAAAGTGTTGCGTTTTCCGTGTGGATTGGCACAATCCCCTTAGGTTGAACATGTTCCACAATGCGTTTTAGACCGTTTACGTCGGCGTGGCCGCTGGTGTGGATATCCTCGGTGATTTCGCAATGCTTTTCGATCCATTCCCGGAATCTCGCGGTTTTGGAGCTGTTTACGTCATCCCAGTAGCCCCGCCAAGTGGAAATGGTAAAGCGCATGGATGGCACAGACAGGCGTTGTATGTAGTCCAGGGTGGATTCGCGCACGACCATCACGTAGGCTCCGGGATTGGCGTTGATATCCTTGTAGGTGATTTTGTTGACCCGAGGCTGGAGATACGTGGTGTACCTGGAACCGCATTTCTTGTTCAGGCAGGTGGTGAGCCTTTGGGGATAATAGACTTTCACGCTTTTGAATCCCAGCACGTTCGGTATTCTTGGACTGAGTTTTGCCACCTCGTCCAGGACAATAGCCGTGTAAGGATCCACCACCAGCTGCCGGCCGCTGAGCAGGCAGGCCTTGTAGAGCGTAACTATCCGGTCAATGTTCTGACCAGAACACCACACCAGGTGCAAGCTCTCCGCAGCTTTTGCGGATGCTGTGCCTTGTGTGAATGCAGCGTCTTTTGAGAATTCTGTTTCTTTTCCGAATGATTTGTCTTTTGCTAATGCTTTTTCTTCTGTGAATAATGCGGCAAATTTCTCCGTCAGTGCGGTTTCCCTTGCGCATTTTTTATTGTTGCTGAAGTAGGTTGCATTGTTTTGGCCCAGGTTGCTGTCCACCTGCACGATGGTCCCTTCTTCTTTGCCCAGATTGGCGTTTTTGTCTATGCCTATATTTCTTACTTCGTCGGTGCCCAGGTTCGTCCCTTCTTCCTTAACCACGTTCTTCCCTTCATCCAGGCGCACGTTAGTACCTTCCAGGAAGAGGCAGTCCACGTTCTTTGGCAGCAACTTGTAAAGCACGCCCTTCCGCCCGTGCAGCCTGATGTCCCCGGTGTACAGGACAGACTTACCCTCTGCCTGGAAGCAGAAGGCGCATGCCCCGTAGGCCGAATGGTCCACAGCGTAGGCAGTGACAGTGATGTCGCGGAAGGTGAACGGCTGCCGGTAGGCGAAGGTGATGATGGTGTAATCGTCTGTGTCGATGCCGTTGAACGGGTTGGATGTCAGCAGGATCCTGGTTCCTTCACTCATGAACACCGGTGTGCCCTTGGGCAGGGCAGGCATCAGGCCGTAATGGTCGGGGTGGCTGTGGGTGATGAAGACCGCCTGGGCGTCCTTCGCCCAGGCCTCGGCCTCGGCCCAGATCTTCTTTTGTTCCTCTTTGGGGCGGTCATCGAAGTCCAAAGGAAGGCCAAAATCCATCAGTATTTTGGTCTGGGCGGTCTGTAAGGCAATGCAGTTTCCGCCAATTTCCTCTGCGCCCCTGTAAATCTTTGCATTCATAACTTCTAGTTTTAATGCAAAGATGAACGGAAGGTGTGCGACAAGGCCGCAGAGGCGAGAAGAGGTGGAACCTCCAGCGCCAAATCCAAGATGATATTTTATTAATTACCTGTAAAACAGCTGCATATAATATATCTACGTCAAAAATGGCGCATGAGGTTCCACCTGTTTCATTTCTATTGTGCAAATTTTAGGCGTTTCATTGTGCAGATTTGAGGTGTTTCACGGACGGTATGTGGTCAAATGGCAGAGATTCAGCTAATAATCTTGATTGTTATAATGAGTATCTTTTACTCACGTTTCAGGAACATGGGCATTATCTTGTTTTATTTACCCATGTTTATGCAACATGGCCATTACGTACCCACGTTCAATAATTGTTAATTATTTCATTTACTCCTTGCAAATTTCAAGCTGATTGCCCCATTTACGAAGGGTGGCCTGGAATTCCGTGGTTGGAGCAAATTCATATTCGTAAATCACATAGTCCTCCCCTACTTCGTGGATACGCTGGGATTTGTGCAAAGGGAGGGTTTCCAGGTAGTTGGAAGCAGATTTGGTGGCTTTGATGCGGATTACTTGGGGCGGGATATCTTCGTAGATACAGTGTCCAAAGCATTTGTCAATTGATTCCCGGTCTGCCGAGGTAGGTTCGAACGTGAACTCCTCATCAAGCGTCCTAAGCACCTTGATCCTGTCCAGTGCATATACCTTCATCTTAGGGTTTTCCGGTTCCCGGGCAAACATGTACCAGCGGTTGTCATAGAGCTTGACATAGAACGGACAGAGTTTTCTGGCAGGAACCTCACCCTTCTGGAAAGAGAGGTAGTCAATTTCAATAACCTGTTTCTCCCGTATGGCAGCAAGAATGGGCGCAAGCCAACGCCGGGAAGAAGGGATGTCCTGGATTAGGATCCTGTCCCGGATGTCCCTGGCACCGGCAAGCGCATTGCTGACAGAGAAGCTGTTCAGCATCCACAGGCAGACAGAATCCAGGTCCAGGTCATCTGCGTTCTCTATGTAATATTTATACCCGTAACTTCTGTCGCATACAATATTCACGTCAAATAACTCCTGGATGGCATTGACATGGTCGTGAAATGTCCTCAACGGGAAGGGCTTCCTCTCGTCGTTCAGGCTGCTACGCAGCCACTTCTTTTCAATTTCCTCATAAGATATCCGGCCGGCATCATAAATAGTCGACATCAGCCAGATATATCTTCGTACTAATACTGTTTGTGAACGCATACTTCTAAATTTTAATTTTCACAAAGATTGGATGATGGTGTGCGGCAAGGGTGCAGAAGCTGCATAAAGCTAAGAAAAAACTACCGGATTGCTCATTGCTTTTTGGCATCCGGTCGGTTTGAGTTTGAATTCGGGAAAACCAAAAGAGGTGGAACCTCAGTGCGCCAAAATCGTATCCTGATTTATAATTTCCTGCGATTCAGATATTTGCAATTTTACCGTGAAAAATGGCGCACTGAGGTTCCACCTGTGCGCGTTATCCAAAAATTTTTTTATTATCTGAATGAAAAAGTCAGATCGAATTTGATAACTTTATACAGATTTTAAACATTATTACCATGAGAACAATTTTCATTTTAATTTCAGTTATTCTGAGTACTACTGTAACATTGTTTTCTCAACCTGGCCCATTTGGGTTAAGAATGGGAATGACTCTTGATCAAGTTAAAAATCTAACCGGTAAGAATCCGGAAATGCTAGAGGATAACGTCTACAAAGTAATACCGCCGGACACACACAATATGTTTATCGAATATAGAGTTCGAATCAGTCCAACATATGGTATCGTTTGGATTTATGCAGAGAGCAAGGAAATTGAAACTGACGATGATGGAACTCAATTAAAGAATGCTTTTAATGATCTGGTTTCAAGTATTGAAAGAACATACGGGAAATATATAAGAATAGACCGTATTAAAAATGAAGATTATTCTTCGGATGAGCCAGAAGATTTTATGTTTGATCTTTTTCTTGAAGATCGGGAACTTCAGGCTTACTGGACGAAAACAATTGATTCGACCTTACCCAACGATATAGCCTTAATAAGTTTAGATGCTCATGCACTCCCTGTACCTGTAGGATATATTACGCTTCAATACTTGTCGCCTAACCATGATATAGCTGTTGCAGAAGATAAAGCAAAACAAGATGCGGTATTTTAAAGAAGTGTGAAAATCACTTTTTCTAAACTTCCTGTAATAAACACAGGAGTTTAAGTGGTTAAATGAGGACTTCTGCACTGCAGCGGCGCCGGTAACGGCGTGGATTCATTTCCGGACCAGCGAGTGAGCTAAGCGAACACCGTTGGTCTTTAATGGGATGCTAACTGATTCTCCGGTTAGGGATAAGAAACATGAGCAAATATATCTTCTTACTAATACCGATTGTGAACGCATAAATCTAAGTTTTACTTTCACAACGGTTGCATAATGGTGTGCGATAAGGCCGCAGAGGAAAGAAGCGGTGGAACCTCAATGCGAGCTGTTAAGCATCTACAACTAGTTATCTGCCCAAAGAAGCCACAGAAATAACATTTATTCCGTCGGGACGACGATAACTCATCCCGGTTCCAGTAATGATGTTAAGCGTTTTTGGCAACTCCATTTTTGTAGTATCAATGTTTGCAACAAAATTTTTGAGGTTTTCGGCCGCTTTATCAATAAAACCGACTCCAAGCTTTATTTCGAAAGCTGCATAGTCACCATTACGCCTTTGCACGATAGCATCCACTTCATAACCATAGGAGTCGTTGTAGTGAAACACTGTAGCATCATTAGCCTTGGCATATACATTTAATTCGTGGATTGCCAATGATTCAAACAGGAACCCGGCATATTTAATATCTTTTATCAACGATTCCTTCTCCAAACCTAAAGCTGCCACAGCCAGCGATGTGTCACACAAATGTCTTTTAGGTGATTTACGCAACGATGCCGATGAGCGAATATGTAAATTGAAAGCTGGTTGTTCGTACAAAATCATTAATCTCGAAAGGGCATTTAAATATTCTGATATCGTGTTTCGTGACAATTCATTATTTTCTTTAATTTTCATATCTTCTTCCAAGGTGCTATTATCCACCAATGTAGATGTATTTCTTGCCAAAGAACGTAATAAACTACGTACTTTGTTAGGATTACGTTTTACCCCCGAAACTCTACTCATATCCACCTCACAAAGCAAATCAACATAACTGCGATTCATATTAAGAGCATTCCTTGTAGTTTCGCCAATTAATGAGGGCCAGCCACCTATGCATATTCTATCTATGATAAGTTCAAGAGGAACTGCCGATTCGTAAAATTCGCCCAAGGTCCCCGCAAGTAAATCAGACATTTTCACTGTTCCAGTAGAATATCCTAGTTCCTGCCAGCTCATCGTGTCCATTTGCAACACGGTAAAACGTCCAGCACCGCTATGCAGTTTTGCTTCATCAGGCGGGTTAGCAGAGCCAGTAAGGATAAATTGCCCTTTCAATTTGCGGTCGTCAACCTCGTGCCTCACATAATTCCATATTTCTGGTTGCACCTGCCATTCATCAATAAGTCTGGGTGCGTTGCCTGCCAACAATAGTCGTGGATTGGTAGCCATCATTACCGGCACCTGCGGATCCCGATCCGTTTCCAATATACTATTAGCATATTGCTTGGCAGTCTCTGTTTTACCACAAGACTTAGGACCTTTTATCAGCACAGCACCCGAAGCCGCCAGTTTTTCCAAAAGATCATCTTCTATCAACCTACTGATATACTTCATATTTTGCCATTTGATTTCACTCCAAAGATATGAAAAATATTCTTATTGTGCACATTTAAGGTATTTTATTGTGCATAATTAAGGAGTTTTATTGTGCAGATTTAAGGCATCTCAGATGGCAGTCAAATGGTAACCAAAAGAGGTTCCACTTGCGCGCGTTCACTTCTGTATCTATCATACTGACAGCCCCATTTTGATAAACCAGGCTTCTGTATAGGCAAAAAAACGCTTATATCCTTCACACAATGCATTCAGACCCGGTTGGCCGTCTGCAGTAGTTAAAAACCTGTGCTTTGGACATTCTCCAAAGCACAATCTGTAATAAGGACAACGAAAACACGCGTCTGGTAACCCGTTTCTTTTTCCCATCCCAAAACCAAACAGTTTATCTGAAGATGCCATTTGTGAAAAAGACATGGTGGAAATGTTTCCTATTTTGTATTCCGGATATACAAAATGGTCACAAAGGTAAACGTCCCCGTTCCATTCCAGGGCAACATTATTGCCGCAGGTCTCACACCAGGCACATATCCCGGGTGGTATTCCCAGGTAATTGGCCAAAACCGATTCAAAAAAAGGAATGAACCGGGTCCCTACATCATCTTTACTCCACAGATCAAATATGTCACACAGGAAATCCCCGTATTTTTCAGAAGAAACAGACCATGGGGCTACATGTGATCCGGAAGTACCGGGTGGAACAATGCCGGATTTTATATATTCCAGAACAGGCAAGAACTGCATGTGGTAACTCCCGATTGATTTCAAAAAAAGATAAATTTCCCTGCCATGATCCTGGTTCACATGGTTGACAGTAGTCAGGGTGTTGTACTGCACGCCGCCTTTGTACATCATTTCAATGCCCTTCAAGACTTCTGTAAACGTGCCCTGTCCGCGTTTGTTCCGCCTGTATGTGTCGTGGATAGCCTGCGGACCGTCAATGGAAACACCCACCAGGAAATTGTTTTCCCGGAAAAAATCCACCCAATCCTGATTTATTAACGTGCCGTTGGTCTGCAGGGAATTGCTGATCTGTTTACCCGGATTATACTTCTTCTGAAAAGAAACCGCTTTCTTGAAATAATCCAAACCGGCCAGTAAGGGTTCTCCTCCATGCCAGCAAAAAGATATTTCATCTGCCCGCTGGTTTGCTGCAATATACTGTTCGGTAAATTTTTCCAGTAGTTGTATGTCCATCCGGGCCATTTGCCCTGAATAAAGTTTTTCTTTGTCCAGGTAATAGCAATACGCACAATCCAGGTTGCACAATGCCCCTACAGGCTTGATCATCACTCCTACAATTCTTTGGCCGAGTGATTCCTGTGCATATTTATAAGGAATGGATCTCCGGTTAAAGTTCCCCATACTGCCGACGCAGTTTTTCAAGTTTGGTTTTCAATATCCGCGTTATAAAACCGGTTCCGGGCTTTCCATAGATATTATTCATCTCCGACGGATCTGCCTTAAGGTCGTACAATTCCCATTCATCCAGGCGGATCTTTGCCTTTTCATAGTCTTTGATCCCTCTGCGTTTACCGGCCTCTGTTCCGTCGTCGTAAAACCGGATCAGCTTGTAACGCCGGTCACGTATCCCATAATGTTTCCTGACCATGTGCTCGGCCGGAAATTCGTGGTAATGGTAATACAATGCTCTATGAAGTTTTCCGGTTTTTTTACCCTGTAACAGGGGAAGCATGGATATGCCGTGTATTTCTTCAGGAATTGGAACATTGGCTATATCAAGGAATGTGGGCGCCAGATCGATGTTTTGAACCAATTGATCACAGGTTCCGCGCATTCCTGCCGGCATCCTTATAAGAAGGGGCGTACGGAATGATTCTTCATACATGAATCGTTTATCAAACCACCCGTGTTCACCCATGTAGAATCCCTGGTCCGAAGTATATATTACTATGGTGTTTTCAAGCAAACCGTTGGCTTCCAGCCAGTCCAGAACACGGCCCACATTACGGTCCACAGAATTGATACAACCAAGATAATCGCGCATATAGCGCTGGTATTTCCATTCTGTCAATTCATTTCCCGATAACTGTAAGGAATCAAACCCTGCTTGTACACCATCATAATAATTATTCCAGGCTTCACGGTCAGATTCACTCATGCGTGCGGTCCAGTCAAATCCCATTTTCAGGTCACTGTCCAATGTCATGTCTGCAGCGATGGTCATTTCCTGTAACGCAGCCGCTTTCCTTCCCTGGTAATCATCATAGAAATTTGCGGGGAGGGGAAATACCGTATCGTCATAAGCTCCCAGATCCTGGATATCGGGCTGCCATGGCCGGTGCGGGGCTTTGTTGTGCATCATCAGCATAAAAGGTTTTTCTTTGTCCCGGATTTCTTCCAGCCATTTTATGGTCAAATCTGCAATGACCCGGGTTGCATAGCCCTGAATAACCGTGGTGTCCCCGTTGTCAATAAATCTTGGGGCATAATACTGTCCCTGTCCTATCAGAATGTTCCAGTAATCAAAACCCTGTGGTTCCGATCCCAGATGCCATTTGCCAACAATAGCTGTCTGGTAACCTGCCTTCTGCAATAATTTTGGAAACGTTTGCTGATCTCCGTCAAAAATGGTCCCGTTATCGGTAAAACCATTGGCAATACTGTGTTTTCCGGTTAACAGGCAGGCACGTGAAGGTCCGCTCAGGGAATTGGCCACATAACTATTTGTGAAAAGAACACCCTCCCGGGCGATCCTGTCTATATTGGGAGTACTGTTAAGCCCGTGACCGTAAGCACTGATGGTTTGATAAGAATGATCATCGCTCATAATAAAAAGAATGTTCACCGGCTTTTTGTCGTTTTGCCCATCCTGTTTGCAGGATAATATCAACATCGGCACAAGCGTCAGACCAATGGCTGCGCCTGAAGGTATCAGCAATTGTTTGGTTTTCATACCCTAAAGGTAAAAAAAAAGAGGTGCGCACTATTCCACCCTGGCCGTGATATCTTTTTTCTCGGCCATGACATCTTTATCCTTCAAGTATTCCGGGCTGTATTTGCCCCGGGGGATATCCCTGAAGATATAGTAGTTGGCCTTCCTTGCCGCGACAATGTGTTCCGTGGTGGCCGTATTGATGGCAGAGGCGGCCAGGGATACCAGCTGGGCCAATGCTGAATTTGAATCGGAGCGTACCTGGAGGTCAAGATACAGTTCACACGTCCTGTCAAATAGTATTTCGCCGGTGTGCGCCGATTTTATAAAATACCTGAGCGTTGTCTCAATCCCGAAGCCTTTCTTGGCCCAAGATAGGATCTCGGAAAAAACCACGGCATCGGCACCAAAGAATTGTTGGAACTGAGTGAGCGGAGCATCCACAAAAAGTTCGGCATCGTAAGCGCTTTCGGCCTTGAAGACTTCCATGGCCAACATGGGTGAAATCACGTAGTAACCGGCCTCGGCAAGCGGTCGGCTGATAGAGGTGTACAGGTACTCCTTGGCTTCGACATTGGTTGTATTGTTGATGGGCGGCATGACCAGGAGGGTGATGGGCTTTTCCTCGTACAGCTGTGCATACTGGTTGCCCCTGGTAACGTTGCTCAGCATGCCGCATGACGATATAATGGCTGCCAACGGGATGATTAACAGTAACTTTTTCATGATCAGCGGGCTAATTTTTTAAGGAGGGGCAGGATGAACAGGGACGATTCGGGATAGTATTCCATCTCTTTATTCAACAGCTCTTTACCACGTTCGTTGAAGATGGCGGCATAATCCGATCCCTGGAACAGGCTTTTCTGCCTTTTGGTGGCGTATTCTGTAAAGGTGGTCGCTGTTGTAGGTTGCAGGATCAGGTAGCCGTATTCTGCGCAAATACCCGGGGGCGGTATCTGTCTTGACCCGCCCGGATTCCCGACCATATCCTCATAGGCATAGATCAGGGCACAGATGGCCTGCGGGGTTTGGGTTTTGTAGTCCTTGTAGGTAAGATGTTCGTAGACCGTGGCATTATTCACCTCACCACCCCAGTAATAAAGGGGTTTTGTCACGCCGCACGATGTCAGTGCGGTCAGGGTGACCAGAATGGCAAGAAGTTTTTTCATAGTTCTATGATCCTGTGTTCAGACGCCGAGATGAACAACTTTTTGGCGAACACTTCAGTTCCCCCTGCCAGGACTTTTACGTTGTAGGTGCCGGGCTTGATGCGGATGGTGTTGTTGGCCGTTTGTTTAATCTTCCGGTCAGTCTTGTAGGCCTTATCCTTCACGGTACTTATTTCATAAGAACTCTCCTCTATGATCACGGTAATGTCCATGGCTTTGGCCGAGGTGAAAGAAATGCCCGCCTCGTCCGGTTTCCCGGAAGTGACCGAGTAGTTCCCCACACCGCAACTGTTCAGCAACAAGGTGGATGTCAGGGCAATTATGATGGAAAATAGTGTCTTTTTCATGATTATTTATCCGAGATATAGTAATTAGCCAGTTTTTCCGCATCAAGGGCTTGTCCTTCATACGTACAGAAGGAAATCTCTGTTTCAGGGGTGTCTCCCACGGATTGAAGGATGGTCACCTTGCCCACTTTTGTTCCCGGGAGCTCTACGTCCAGGCCGGTTTGAGGATTGTTCACGACCTTTCCTCTCTTGTAGACAATGAACGAGTCGCCGGCTGATAACCCTTGTGATGCCCCACCGGAAATGACGTAAGAATCGTCATCTACCGAAAGTATGTATGACTTCCAGGGCTTGTCCATGCATTTGTTGATGATGTTTTCCACCAACTGGCTCAAAGCCCCTGATATGGCTTTGTCGCTGAGCGTGGCATCGAAACCCGAGGTTCCTCCCAGGCCGAGGGTCTGTTTGGAGGTAGTCTCGGCATACCCTTTGGCCTCGTCAGAATAGATGATCAGGCCGGTGGCAGCCTCGACCAGGCGAATGCTCACCCCGGCTTCCACGGTCTGTGTCTTGGTGGAGGAAAAGACTTTCTGCTGTCCCTCGGCCTTGCGTCCATATTCGGTGATGGAGCCGAGGATGATGTAATCGGCCCCGATCTTTCTCATGGCGTCCCCGGCCTCGGCAACAAGGATGTCAAGATCTTCCCTTTCCAGGAGGATGAATTTGCCGCTCGCCGCCAGTTTTGAAGAGAGGATATCCAGCGCCTGTTTGCGCATGGGGTCATTTTCCTTATCGTAGAAGAGGCCTTTGGCATACTGTGTTTCATTGGAGAAGCGGCCAATGGCAACTTTACGCTTGATCGTTTTGTTGCTTTGCGCCGACACCGGAAAAGCCACCAGCACAGCCAATAACGCCGGCAATAAAAATGTGAGGATTCTTTTCATGTTGTTTTGAATTTTTAGGTGGTAAAAATAACATAAAAAACTCAATCACCTGCCATTTCTGTTTTATGTATATTTGCTAACCGGCAGTATTGCTAAACCCGTAACTACTGAACCATTGCTTAACTCCTGAACCATGAAGTAACTGTTCAAAAATCAAGCAACAGCTAAACTATAAAGTAACTCCTGAACCATCAACTAACACCTATAACATCATGAGCGACTTTGACATAACCACCCGCACTTCTTCCCCCCGCATAGACCGGCTCGGGCCAGGCGAGATCTTTGTCTTTGGCAGTAACCTTTCCGGAGCCCACGGCGGAGGAGCCGCCTTGCTGGCAGTGAACAAATTCGGAGCCGTATGGGGCCAGGGCGTCGGCCTTCAGGGCCAGTCATACGCCATCCCCACCATGCACGGCGGCCCCGATGCCATCAAACCCTACGTGGACGAGTTCATCGATTTCGCCAGACGCCACCCCGAACTCACATTCCTGGTCACCGAAATCGGCTGCGGCATCGCCGGCTTTACCCCCTCCCAAATTGCTCCCCTTTTTGCCGGGGCCAAAGACATCCACAACATCCACCTCCCCGCCCGCTTCTGGGCCGAGCTGCGGTGATGCGCTGAGGTTTCTACCTGTTGTGCCCTGCCTTGCAGAATACCTTAATCTGGGTATTTTCAGACCCGTCTCCTATGCCTATCTTTGCAGCTGTTAAGACTTTCCGCACTTTACTCATGGATTCAAGAATTCTGCTACCCTTTCTTCTCTCGCTCTTTGCAGGCCTGGCCACACTCATAGGCTTTGGCATCACCTTCATAGCCAAACGCACCAACCGCAAACTCTTATCCTATGCCCTGGGCCTTTCCGCCGGGGTCATGATCTATGTGGCTTTTGTCGAGATTTTTGCCGAGGCACGCTCCATTCTTATCGCCGATATGGGTCCACGGCATGGCCTCCTGATGACCGTCATCTTCTTTTTTGGAGGCATGGCCCTCATCGCCCTGATTGACCGGTTTGTGCCATCCTTCGGAAATCCCCACGAGCCCCACTCCGTCGAGGAGATGGCCAAAAAGGGCCATAAAAAACCCAAACTCATGAAAATGGGGGTCATGACAGCCGTAGCCATTACCATACATAACTTCCCCGAAGGAATTGCCACTTTCATGGCAGCCATTGACAATTCCACCCTGGGGATCACCATTGCCACAGCCGTTGCCATCCACAACATCCCGGAAGGGATTGCCGTTTCCATCCCCATTTTTTATGCGACCGGGAGCCGCAAAAAAGCCTTCTGCTTTACCCTTGTCTCTGGACTTGCCGAGCCCCTGGGCGCCTTGCTCACCTACCTCATCCTCATGCCCTTCCTCTCCCCTGTTGTCATGGGATGCGTCTTTGCAGTGGTAGCGGGCATCATGGTGTATATTTCGGTGGACGAGCTCCTGCCCTCTGCACACGAATACGGCGAACACCACATAGCCATCTACGGCCTCATCTCGGGCATGGCCATCATGGCCATCAGCCTCATACTGTTCGCATAGGAGCAGAAGGAGTGCCGCGCACTCTTGATGTATTGATTTGTGTAGTAAGTAGTTAACAAAAGAGCTCTCCGGGAGAGCTTTTTTGTTATGTGGTTGATAGCTAACAAGATGAATGAAGAGTGCGCGGCACTATTTTTTTCTTACCTTTACAATCATGCTCAACCAGGACCAATATACGGCAACGGACAAGATGGGTGACCTGATCTGCGACAATTATCCCATGCTTTTTGTCATGAGCCGCTTTGGCATATCCCACGGCTTTGGTGAAAAGACCATAGAAGAAGTATGCCGGCAGAACAACGTGCACACCAATACCTTTCTGGCCGTAGTCAATATGCTTATTAGCGGCAAACGGGACGAAAACGCGGAACCCTCCCTGCCATCCCTGCTTGACTACCTGCACAATTCACACAGCCATTTCCTGGACATCCGCCTGCCCGCGATCAGGAAAAAGCTCCTCCAGACCATAGGTACGCCCCATGACGGCGTGGCAAAAGCCGTTATCCGTTACTATGATGAATACGTAGAACAGGTAGACACTCATATGGCCTATGAAGAACAAACCGTTTTCCCCTACGTGCGCTCGCTGCTCAAAGGCGAACTAAGCGGCGATTACTGCATCCGCGTCTTTTGCAGGCAGCACGACAACATTGAATCCAAATTGTCCGAGCTTAAAAACATCCTGATCAAATACTATCCCACAGGGAACCCCCACGAACTGAACAATGTTCTTTTTGACATATTTGCCTGTGCCCGGGACCTGGCTTCACACAATTTTATTGAAGACGAGCTGTTCGTTCCCATGATCTCGCAGCTGGAACAGGACATGCGGCCAGACCGGAAAACTCTCCCAAAAGAATGCCGGAAGCAGACAGCCAAAGAAGCGTCCACCGGCAAAGAACTGAGCAAGCGTGAAAAAGAGATCATTGCCGGGGTGGCCAAAGGGCTCACCAACAAACAAATCGCGGAAAAACTCTTTATCTCGGTACATACCGTCATGACCCACCGAAAGAACATCGCCGGCAAGCTCCAGATCCACTCACCCTCCGGCCTGACCATCTACGCCGTCCTCAACAACCTGGTGGAATTGTGATTTTTTTACCTAAGCCGAGGCGTTAACCTACAGCATGAACCTGTAACCAGAACCTTTAACTTGAACCTGTAACCGGAACCTGTAACTTGAACCTGCTTCCTGAGTAAACAATAACTTAAATATCATGAAACACACCCGGCAACCCCTTAAGGCATTCACCCTGAGCCTTGCAACGTTCACTTTCGCATTTGGACTCGCGTTATTAACCTGCAGCTGCAAGAGGGACATTCCGCCCTTCAGTATCGGGGCCGATATGTCCTTCATCCCGCAATACGAATCGCGGGGGATGGCGTTTTCAGACACTACGGGCCAGGAGCAGGATGTGCTGGCCATCATGGCGGCCAACGGCTTTGACAACATCCGCCTGCGGATCTTCGTCGATCCCCAGGCTCCGGGAGGTTACTCGGCAGAAGGCTTCTGCAATCTGGAACAAACGGTGGCCATGGCCCAACGCATCGTTGCCGCCGGCATGACCTTCTCGCTGGATTTCCACTATAGTGATTATTGGGCAGATCCGGACAAGCAGTACAAACCCTCGGCCTGGAACGGCCTGACGGGCGAAGCGCTGGAAAACGCATTGTATGAATACACGCATCATGTGCTGACCACGCTGAAGGAAGCAGGCGCTGCCCCGCAGATCATCCAGCCGGGCAACGAAATCAACCACGGCATGGTCTGGCCGGAAGGATATATTGACGATAACGCCAGGGAAGAAAACTGGGCTGCCCTGATGGGTCTGTACAAAGCCGCAGTAAAAGCCGCCCGGGAAGTCCTGCCGGAATCCCGCCTGATGGTCCACCTGGCTCTGGGAGGGCAAAACACCCTCTGCCGGGAATTCCTGGACATCATGAACCGGTACGGGGCCGAGTTTGATCTTATCGGGCTATCCTACTACGAACAATGGCATGAAACCTACGACGACCTGCAAGCCAACCTGTACGATCTGGCTGCCCGTTACGACAAACCCCTGTATGTCTGTGAATACGGTGCAAACCCGGATAACATCAGGCGTATAAACGATATCGTCCGATCCGTGCCGGGTGGCCTGGGAGCCGGCACCATGGCCTGGGAACCTGCCCGGGTACTCTTCCCAATGGGAAAGGCTGATCCCGCCATATTGGACATATACCGCGACATGGCTGCCACCTACAAAAAAAGAGCTCCCAGGGAGATGCCCCTGCCCCGGCGCGAGCTGACCTTTGACCGGCCCATCGTAGGTGCCGACATATCGTGGGTTCCCGAACAGGAAGACAAGGGTACCGTATTCTCGGACAACGGAGTGGAAAAGGACGTCATGGAAATCCTGAAGGACAACGGTTTCAACTGGGTCCGCCTGCGGCTTTTCGTAGACCCGGCGGCTGAAAACGGGTATTCCCCCCAGGGCTTCTGCGGGTTGGAAAAGACGCTGGAAATGGCCAGACGCGCCAAAAACGCAGGCCTGAAACTGCTGCTCAACTTCCATTACAGCGACACCTGGGCCGATCCAGGCAAGCAATACACCCCATCATCCTGGGCTCAACACGCCGGCTCGGGACTGGAAGGACAGGTCTACCGCTACACCTATGAGGTCATCAGGCGGTTCATGGAAGAAGGAGTCTGCCCCGACATGGTCCAGACCGGGAACGAGATCAACCACGGAATGCTATGGCCGCAGGGCAAAATTGAAGATTCCTACATGCACTTCGGCGTATTGCTGCGCTGTGCCACGGCCGCCGTGCGTGCCGCCAATCCTTCCATTCCCGTTATGGTGCATATTGCCTGCGGGGGACAAAATGACGAATCGGTCTATTTCCTTGATAAGATCCTGAGCCGCGACGTGAAGTTCGATATCATCGGGCAGTCCTACTATCCCCAATGGCACGGCACCCTGGAAGACCTGCAGCACAACCTGAACGACCTGGCAGCCAGGTACAACAAGCCCGTGATCGTGGTGGAATACCAGGAGCACCGCCTGGAAGTGAACCGGATAGTACGCGACATACCGGGTGAAAAGGGGCTCGGAACCTTCATCTGGGAAGCCACTTCGCCACGCTGGGGCAACCTGTTCGACGAAAAGGGCGCCACCAATGAAAACATGAAGCTCTACCCGCAATTCCTGGAAAGTTACGATTTCCTCTGATCTTCCAGGCCGAGGAGTTCTTCCCAATCCAGCTCCAGCCGGGCAAGGATCTCGCCCATCCTTACCGAGGCTTCCGTGATCTGTGACAGGGGCCTTTCCGGGTCGGAGAGCAGGCTTTCCAAACGGAATTTTTCTTCTTCGAGCGCCTGGATCTCCGCCTCCAGTTCTTCCAGGCGTTTCCGCTGCCTGTACGTCAGCTTCTTAACAGTCTGGACGGGGGTCGGGGCAGGAGTCTGGACCGGGATCGGGGCAGGAGTCTGGACGGGGATCGAACCTCCGGAGCGGCTAGCTGCGGCACCGGCACCAGGGTGCGCAGCCGGGCGGCTGGCAGGGGCAGGAGTCTGGACCGGGATCGAACCTCCGGAGCGGCTAGCTGCGGCACCGGCACCAGGGTGCGCAGCCGGGCGGCTGGCAGGGGCAGGAGTGGGAGCGGCAGCGGCGCGGGAACGGTAGTAGTCACTGCACTTTCCGGGATAGTCCTGCACGATTCCCTGCCCCTCGAATGCAAAAAGATGGTCGGCCAGCTTGTCCATGAAATACCTGTCGTGTGAAACGATAAGAAGGCAACCTTTGAAATTTTCCAAGTACTCTTCCAGCACATTGAGCGTGAGGATGTCCAGGTCGTTGGTGGGTTCGTCCAGTATGAGAAAATTGGGATTGCGCATCAGGATGGTCAATAGGTAGAGGCGGCGCTTTTCACCGCCGCTCAGGCGTTCCACCTTCACCTGGTGCATGGAGGGAGGAAACAGGAAACGGCTCAGGAAAGAGGCTGCGGTGACTTTGCTGCCGTCGGCCAGGGCCACCACCTCGGCAATCTCATGCACCACATCAAATACCGTGTCCCCCGGGTTGAAGGAAATTCCTTCCTGGCGGTAAAAACCGAACCGCACGGTCGTTCCGTGCTGCAGGGTTCCCGACAGCGGCTCCAGTTCCCCGGCCAGGAGCCTTAAAAAGGTGGTCTTCCCCACCCCGTTTCCTCCAACGATCCCGATTTTCTCGTTTCGTGAAAAATTATAGGTGAAGTCTTTCAGCAAAGGCTCCTCGCCGTAGGTAAAGGACAAATTCCTGGCATGTATGATCTTCGTTCCCAGGCGGGCTATCCCGGCATTGATCTCCATGGAGCGGGTGTTGCCTGCCGGTCCGATTCTTTCTTTCAGCTTGCCGAAGCTTTCAAGCCTTGATTTCGATTTGCCGGTGCGGGCACAAGGTGTGCTCCGTATCCACTGCAATTCCCGGCGGTACAGGTTCCGTGCCTTGTCGGTCTCTGCTGCCCGGTTAGCCAGGCGCTCCTCGCGCTTTTCCAGGAACAGGCTGTAATTGCCCCTGTATGTGAACAGTTCCCCGTTTTCCAGTTCGTAGATGGTATTGCATACCCTGTCCAGGAAATAACGGTCGTGTGTTACCATGAAGAGGGTGGCCTGCGTGGCAGACATGTAATCCTCCAGGTATTCTATGACTTCAATGTCCAGGTGGTTGGTGGGCTCGTCCAGTATCATGAACGGGGCTTCCTGGATGAGCATACCGGCCAGGGCCACTTTCTTGATCTCTCCGCCCGACAGGGTCCCCATTTTCCTGTCCACTGCACCAAACTGAAGGTGTGTCAGGATGCGTTCTATCTTCTGGTCGTAATTCCAGCCGTCCAGCCGGTCCATGTCGTTGATGGCCTTTTCCAGGCGTTTCTTGTCTTCCGATTCCAAAGCCTGTTTGTAGGCAGTCAACGTCTGCATGACCTTCTTATCGGCAGAGCGCACCTGCTCCAGGACCGTTAACTCAGGATCGTAAGAGGGGTCCTGTTCCAGGTAGGCAACCTGTATCCCGCTCATGAATTTTATGGTTCCTTCTCCTTCGGGGGACTCTTTGCCGGCCAGCACATCCAGCAGGGAAGTCTTGCCGCTGCCGTTGGGGGCGACAAGGGCCACCTTGTCACCCTGGTTGATGTGAAAAGATATCTTGTTGAATAAGACCCTGTCTCCGTATGATTTGGTAAGGTTGTCAACCTGAAGGTATGTGGCCATGGTGGTTTTCTGTAACAGGCAAATGTAAAAATTATTATCTTTAGGCGATAAACATCTCATAGTATGAAAGCAATATCCTATGTTCGCTATGCTGCCCTCAGGGGTGTTCTGGGGATTGTTCTGGGAGTTTTCCTGCTGGTAAATCCCGAGGCCGGTGTACGCACCCTGGTCAGGCTTCTGGCTGCCATTCTCCTGGTCGGTGGTCTTTTTGCCTTGTATTTTGCCTTTAAGAAAGCCCCTCAGAATGACACTGCCCGGACAAGTAGAGGGCCTGAGCCCGACAAGGGGTTGCAGCGCCTCTTGTACATGACTTCGCTGGTTTTCATTGTTTTTGCCTTGCTGTTGCTGCTCTTCCCCGCTTTTTTTGCCGGATTGACCATGTTCCTTACCGGGATCATCATCCTGTTGTCTTCCCTGACACAGATCACCGGCATCATTCAGTTCCGGAAGGCCAATCCCGTGGGATTGCCCTGGTACATCTACATCAACCCGGTGATCATTCTGATCCTGAGCCTGGTCATCATGCTCAATCCCTTTGACTCGGCTGCAACACTTGTCATTTTTGCCGGGATCATCTGCCTGGTTTATGCAGTCACTGAAATCGTACAGGCAATTGTCCAGTATCGCCTGATCAGAAAAAGCAAAACACCGGTATAGTGAAAATCGTAGTCGCCATGGACTCCTTCAAGGGGAGCCTGACATCTTTTGATGCAGGACATGCCGTTGACCGGGGCATTGAAAAAGCCTGGCAGCACATGGACCGTACTCTCCCCGAAGTGAAGGTGCTCCCCCTGGCCGATGGCGGAGAAGGAACTGTCACTGCCCTTATCCAGGGAATGGGAGGTGTTTACAGGAACATCAAGGTCCGGGGGCCCCATAAAGCCCAGGTGGAAGCCATCTACGGCATTGTTACCGTGACAGACGGAACACCCACAGCCGTCATTGAAATGGCCTCTGCAGCGGGTTTATGGCTGGTTCCCGAAAAAAACAGGAATCCATTGAATACTACAACATACGGCGTGGGGCAACTGATATTGCATGCCCTCTCCAAGGGATGCCGCAACTTCCTGGTAGGCATTGGCGGAAGCGCAACCAATGACGGGGGTATAGGCATGCTGACAGCCCTGGGTTTTGAATTCCGGGACAGCAGGGGCCGTGATGCCGGGGTGTGCGGAAAAGATCTGGAACAGATCGTTTCCATCCGCACAGCAGGGAAACACCCTGCCCTGGATCAATGTACCTTCCGGGTTGCCTGTGATGTCATCAATCCCCTGTGTGGTCCCTTTGGGGCCGCAGCCGTTTTTGGCCCGCAGAAAGGAGCTTCCCGTGACGATATCCGCAGGCTTGACAAAGGCCTTACCAACCTGGCCGATGTGGCTGCAAAGATGGCCACACGGTATCCCGAGAAATGGGACAACCGGGATGTGCCCGGAGCCGGGGCCGCCGGTGGACTTGGATATGCCTTTGTTCAGTTTTTGAACGGGAAGCTGGAGCCGGGTGCCGCGATGATCATGGATGCCATAGGCCTTGAAGATTCCATATGCGATGCAGACCTGGTCATTACCGGGGAAGGATGCATGGACCGCCAGACGGCAATGGGGAAAGCGCCCATGGAAGTGGCCCGCCTGGCAAAGAAACACGGGAAAAAAGTGATGGCTTTTTGCGGAAGCATAGACCCCTCATTCTTCGATATAAAAGAGGACCTTTTTGATGGTTTCCTTGCCGTGACTCCCCCCGGGGCCTCCCTGGAACTGGCATCGGAATGGCTGCAACAAGCGGTTTTTGAACATTTTACATCAAACGGAGCTATATTGTAATGATGAAAAGGCTATGGATGCCCCTTCTCTTGTTGCTCCTTATGGCGGCGGACCTTTTCCTGGGTTCCGTAAGCCTGGCCCCTGCAGATGTCTGGTCGGCCCTCTGGGGCAATGACGCTTTGGATGTCGTATACAAGATCGTCTGGAATTTCAGGTTTCCCAAGATGGTGACAGCCTTGCTGGCAGGCATGGCGTTGTCCGTATGCGGGGTGCAGATGCAGACTTTGTTCAGGAACCCGCTGGCTGACCCTTATGTGATGGGTATCAGCTCAGGCGGGGGTCTTGGCGTTGCCTTCTTCGTGATGGGCTCTTCCCTTTTCAGTATCGGGCAGCGTTCCGTTCCCTGGCTGTTCGACCTGGGCACGGCAGCCTTTTCCTGGCTGGGAGCCCTGGCGGTCATGCTGCTGGTGATGGCGGCTTCCAGAAGGCTGAAAAGCAATATGAGTCTGCTCATCCTGGGTATCATGATCGGCTCTGCCGCTTCGGCCCTGATAGGCTTGATACAATATTTTTCAGATGCCCCTGCCTTGAAATCGTACATGCTCTGGACCATGGGCAGTTTTGGGAATGTTACAGGAGACCGGCTGCTCATCATGACCGCGCTTTGCCTGTCGGGTTTGCTGCTCTCTGTATATAACATCAAGGACCTGAACGTGTTGCTCATGGGAGAACAGTATGCCCAAAACCTGGGCATCTCCCTGTCAAGGGTCAGGAACAGGATTTTCCTGGCAACCACCCTGCTGGCAGGAAGCGTGACGGCATTCTGCGGCCCCATAGGTTTTATAGGGATTGCCGTGCCGCATATGGCCCGGATGCTTTTCCGCAACGCAAACCACCGCGTCATGATACCGGCCTCAGCCCTTACCGGGGCCTGTGTGATGATACTGGCCGATATCATATCACAGTTGCCGGGAACGCAGAGCGTCTTGCCGGTCAACACGGTGGCGGCCCTGATGGGCATTCCTGTCATTATATATGTGATCTTCAAAAACAGGGCTGTCGACCTATGAGCGGAATTCTGGACATATTGGATGTATCGGTCGGGTATTCCTGGCATAAACCGCTCTTTGAGCACATCAACGCGCAACTGGACAGCGGTACGGTGACCGGGCTCCTGGGACCCAACGGGATCGGGAAGTCCACCCTGCTCAAAACCATTGCCGGGCTGCTGCCTCCCCTCAAGGGCTCCATAAGGCACGGTGAGGGTGTGAAGAAGAATGATTTCTGTGCTTTTGTACCCTCTCAACCCTTGCGGGCAGTGCATTTTTCTGTCCGTGATACGGTCAGCACAGGCCGGTACCGGTATACCAACTGGCTGGGCATGGAAGACCGGGAGGGAAAACTAATAGTTGAGAGCGTGCTGGAGCGGGCAGGCATCAAACACCTGGCAGACAGGAACAGCGCCAGCCTTTCGGACGGAGAGTACCACAGGGTGGCCATTGCCCGTGCCCTGGTACAGGATACTCCCCTTATCCTGCTGGACGAACCCACCGCTTTCCTGGATATTGCCAACAAGCGTTCCATAGGGCTGTTACTGCGCAAACTCGCCCAGGAAGAAGACAAGGGTATCCTGTTCTCGACTCACGACCTGTCTCTGGCCATGGAGCATTGCGACTTTTTCTGGATAATGACACCGGAGCGTGAATTGCACCGGGGAACGCCTGCCGTGATGAAAGAGCAGGGAATTATTGACCGTCTGTATTAATGAATGCCATATGATGAACATGCTTGATTATATCAGGAAAAACAGGTCCTGCAGGAGGTTTGTGCAGGACGTGAAAATCGGGATTCCTGAACTGGAGTCCATGATAGAGGCAGCGCGGCTGAGCCCGTCTGCTGCCAACAGGCAACCCTTGAAGTACATCCTGTGCGGGGAGGCGGACTCGGCAAGGGGCAAAGAAATTTTCGAATGCCTGGCCTGGGCAGCTTATCTCAAGGACTGGCCGGGTCCTGCCGAAGGAGAGAGGCCTGCAGCGTACATAATCATGCTACACGACAAGACCATCCATCAGCAAGTGCTTTGCGATCCGGGCATTGCCCTGCAGAGCATCCTGCTACAGGCCGTATACCTGGGCTACGCAGGCTGCATCTTTGCTTCTGTGAACCGGCCGCGGCTGCAACAATACCTGTCCCTGCCCGAGCATCTGGAGATCCTTTATGTGGTGGCTCTTGGCAAACCAGCCGAGACAATCGTCCTGGAAAAAATAAACCCCGGCCTGCCGGCCGGGGAAAGTATCAAATACTGGAGGGATGAAGCAGAGGTGCATCATGTCCCCAAGCGTTCGCTTGAAGACCTGATCATCAACCTTTAGCTTTCCTTTCCTCCATCATCTGGCGAATGGAATCGGCCAGGCGGCGGACCCCTTCTACTGCCCTGGATTCTTCCGTGAAGGAGAAGTTGATACGCAGGGTGTTCTTGCCCGAGCCATCGCAATGGAAGGCCTCACCAATCACAAACGCCACATCTTTCTTTAAAGCTATGCGGAACAATTCGGTGGCATCATAACCCTCCGGCAGGGTGACAAAAAGGAAGAGTCCCCCTTCGGGGTTTGTCCAGGTCACGCCCTCGGGCATGTATTTTGCGAAGGCGGCCATCATATTGTCCCGTTTGTTGCGGTAATTGATCTTGATGCGTTCTATGTTCTTGTCAAAGTAGCCTTTCTCCATGTAGCGGGCGGCTATAAACTGGTTGAACACCGGGGCGCACAGGTCCGTTGATTGTTTTACGATCTCAAGTTTTTCAATGATAGCGGGCGGGGCCATGACCCATCCCAGGCGGAAACCGGGAATGAATGTCTTGGAGAAGGTGCCCAGCAACATGGTCCTGCCTTCCTTGTCCAGTGAGTAGATCAGGGGCATGGGTTCCCCGCTGAAGCGGATCTCGCGGTAAGGGCTGTCTTCCAGCACCAGGATATCGAATTCCTTTGCCACCTCAAGAACGTTCAGGCGTTGTTTCAAAGTCATGGTCACCCCGGAAGGATTCTGGAAATCGGGAATGGCATATATGAACTTGGGCTTCTTTCCGGCAGTGACCAGTGCGTTAACCACCGTACGCAATTCCTCGTCTTTTGGAATGCCTACGGGATTTGCCCTGTGGGCATAAAAAGCTTGGAGCGCTCCCAGGTACGAAGGAAGGCCGCAGACCAGCGTATCACCGGGATTGATGAAGAGCTGGGTTACCATGTCTATGGCCTGTTGGGAAGATGTGGTAATGATGAAATTCTCATAGGTCACATCCATGCCCTGTTTACGGTAGTGGGCAGCCAGCGCTTCGCGCAGCCTTTTCACCCCCAGGGTTTCCCCGTACTGCAAAGCCTGCAACGCATTCTCCCTCATTACTTCCTGTATCACCTCATTGAGTTCGTCCACATTGAAGGCGTTGATGTCGGGGAACCCTCCGCCAAAGGAGATGATCTCGGGACGTGTGGCCATTTTCAGAAGGTCCCTGATGGCGGAACGCCTCATATTCTTTGCGTTATCGGAAATGATGGAATCTAAGTAATTCTGTTGCATAATATGATGTTTTTAATTAAAGCAAAACTAAATAAGTTTAACCATAAATGCAAAAAAAATGTCATTTATATAGCAATAACTGTCATTATTAATAAAATCATTAGTTAGGAGCTGCTCTCGGATAAATATCTTACATTTGCGTAATTAATAGCGCTCTATGTCTGCACTGCATATTACAAGAGAATTTCGCTTTGAGGGGGCACATGCGCTGACCCATTACGATGGGAAATGCCGTCATATTCACGGACATTCTTACCGCTTGATGGTTACCGTCACAGGAGAACCGTCGCTTGTTCCCGAAGATCCCAAATCGGGCATGATCATGGATTTCAACGACTTGAAACAGATCGTGACCCGGCATGTTCTCGAACCCCTGGACCACTCCCTGATGCTGCGCAAAGACGCGCCGCTTGCCAGGGAACTGGCAGAAAGTTATGACAATGTTATCATTTTTGATTTTCAGCCTACCTGTGAACAGCTGGTCCGTTACATTGCCGGGATCCTGGAACCGGTCATCACGCCGCCCAACCGCCTCTGTCGCGTCCGATTGTATGAAACCCCCACATCTTATGCAGAATGGGTGAAATGAAACGAATATTCATGATTGACGGGCACGCCCTGCTCTACCGGGCGTATTTTGCCTTTCTCAACCGCCCCATGGTCAACACGAAAGGAGTAGACACATCTGCCATTTACGGTTTTTGCCGCTCCCTGTTCGATATCATACTGAAAGAAAAACCCTCCCACCTGCTGGTGGCTTTCGACCCGGGAGGAAAGAATTTCAGGCACGAAGCATTCCCCGAATACAAGGCCAACCGCCCCGAAACACCGCAGGTGATAAAGGATTCCCTTCCTGTGGTGCGGGAATTCCTGGAATCGTGCAGGATTCCCGTTCTCACCATAGAAAAAGCCGAGGCCGATGATGTCATCGGCACCCTTTCCAAGCGGGCCGAAAATGAAGGGTTCAAGGTCTTCATGGTTACTCCGGACAAGGACTATGGACAACTTGTATCGGAAAACATCCTGATGTACCGTCCCTTGAACCACAACGATGGCTGGGAGATCATGGGCGTGAAGGAAATCTGTGAAAAATACGGCATCAGCGATCCGGGGCAGGTGATTGACATCCTGGCCATCTGGGGGGATACTTCCGATAACATACCGGGTGTCAGGGGCATAGGAGAAGTGGGAGCTAAAAAGCTGGTGTCCCGCTACGGTTCCGTGGAAAACATCCTGGAAAACCTTGGGGAACTGTCTTCTTCCCTGCAGGATAAACTGAACCAGTCGCGTGAGACGCTCTTCCTGTCTAAAGACCTGGCAACCATCCGTACCGGGCTGGACATTCCCTGGAACGAGGAATCCTTCAGGATAAACGCACCCGACCTGGTACGCCTGAAAGAACTGTTAAGGGAATACGAATTTCATTCGCTGTCCCGCATGCTGCCCAGGCTGGAAGAGCTGTTCTGCTGCAACGGGGAACAGGCTCCCAAAGCTGTTTCCGTTTCCCTCTCCCCGCCCGGGAGTATCATTCCTGCAGACAATCCCGCTGTAGTGGAAACCATCATAAAGGAAGCACTCAGGCAAGGGAAGGCAGGGCTGGCAGGAAGTCCTCAGCAACTCGTACTCTTTGCCGGGAACAATGCTTATTTGACCACCGCCGCACTGGCTGCCCCGTTGCTGGGCAACAGGAATATCCCAAAATGCGGTTTCAAACTGAAAGACCTGATGTTGCCCCTGTCGCTGCAAAGCATTCCCCTGGAGGGTATGCTCTGGGACCCCGATGTGATGCACTACCTGGTGAATCCGGAAAGAAACCACCGGCCTGCCGACCTGGCCATCCAATACCTCAACTATTTTCCGGCTGAGAAACCCATGGAAAGCCGGAGTCTTTTCGACGCCCATCCCGAAGACGATCCTGGCATACAAAACCTGGTGAACGAGGCCTTCATAGCGTTCCATCTGAAAGAACCTCTCCTGGAGGTGCTGCGCAACGATGCTATGGAAACCCTGTATACGGAGCTTGAGATGCCGCTGATGGAGGTGCTGGCCGCCATGGAGAAGGAAGGGGTCAGGGTGGATATCCGGCAACTGGAAAAATACGGGAGCGAGCTGAACAAATCGGCCCTGGAAATAGAACGGCAGATCAGGGAGCATGCGGGCGACCCCACCCTCAATGTGTCCTCTCCCAAACAGGTGGGGATCATCTTGTACGACAAGCTCAAGATAGATGACCGCTCCCGCAAGGGCAAAAAACAGTATACAACGGACGAAGAAACCCTGGGAGCGCTGGCAGACCGGCACCCCATCGTACCCCTCATTCTGGAATACAGGTCTTTGAAAAAAATGCTCTCCTCCTATATCGAAAGCATCCCGCCGCTTGTGGATCCTGTGACTGGACGCATCCATACCACTTTCAACCAGACGGTTACGGCAACCGGAAGGCTCAGTTCACAGAAACCGAACCTGCAAAACATCCCCATCAGGGAAGAACGGGGCCGGGAGATCCGGAAGTTCTTTGTTCCCCGCGACGGGGACCACATCCTGATGTCGGCCGACTATTCCCAGATTGAACTGCGGATCATGGCCCACATGAGCGGTGATGAAGATTTCATCGCGGCCTTTCATGCCGGTGCCGATATCCATACGGCCACTGCGGCAAAGATCTTCCATTGCAGCAAAAGTGAAGTGACGCCGGAACAAAGAAGCAAAGCCAAGACGGCCAATTTCGGCATCATTTACGGAATTTCCGCTTTCGGTCTGGCCTCGAGGCTCAGGATTCCCAGGAAAGAAGCCAGTGAGCTGATTGAAGGATATTTTGAACACTACCCCAAAGTGAAAGAGTACCTTGACAGTACAATCGCCTCGGCAAAAGAAAAGGGATATGTGAGCACTTTGTTCAACCGCAGGCGCTATGCGCCGGACATCAAGGCACCCAATCCCATGCTCCGGGGACTGGCCGAGCGTAACGCCATAAACGCGCCTATACAGGGTACGGCAGCCGATATTATCAAAAAAGCGATGGTTGCTGTGCATAGGGCCCTCCGGGATAAAGGACTGAAAAGCCGCATGATACTGCAGGTGCATGACGAGTTGCTTTTTGATGTTTACCGCCCCGAGAAGGAGATCATGGAACAATTGGTGCGTTCGCACATGGAAAACATAGCCCCGCTCAGTGTTCCCCTGTCGGTTGGCATTGGATTTGGAGAAAACTGGGAGGAGGCGCATTAGATGATAACCATGGATTTAACACTGTTATACCAGGAACCGCTGTTGTATATACTCACACTAGGTTCTTTTGTCGTGATCACCCTGTTTCTGTTCGTGCAATACGCGCGTCCCGCATTCGGGAAAAGGGACAGGAACCCTGTGGTAAAAGAAGAGGCCCCGGGTGTATCCGTTGTACTTTGTGTGAGAAACGAATACGATAACCTGGTGCGGTTGCTTCCTGCATTGCTGGAACAGGAATACGAAACCTTTGAAATTGTTGTGGTGGACAAGAATTCCGAGGACGATACAGAGGTGTTGCTGGCCTCTCTGGAACACTTTCATAAAAATCTGACTGTTAGGATTTTGAGCGCGAATGCAAAATTCGGGCGGGATGAACTGATGGCTTTGGGAGTAGGTATTCGTGCTGCGAAGTACCCGTCGGTTGTCTTTTTCAGACCCGATTGCTTTCCTTCTTCCAAAAAATGGCTCGTTTCCCTTGTAAAGACAGCCCTGGAAAAAACAGCGGATACCGTCATGGGGTATACCTCCTTTACAGGGAGCAGCCTGCTTGTGCGTTATGACATGATGGACCAGCAACTGCACCAGATGGGGGCCACGCGCAGGAAGATGCCTTATGTTTCATGGGGGAACAACATACTTTTTCAAAAAGACAAATTCCTCAACGGGAGGGAGTTTGAAACCAGTACGACCGCCTTCAACCAAAGCGAGCAGGCCATCATATCCCATGTTTTGGAGAAAAACAACACGCACTCCTGTGTCTATCCTTGTGGAACAGTAGTCCTGGACCGCAAAATCACTCTTCAAGAGTACCATCATAACCGGACAGAAAGGTTATGTACCTTGATGCTGACAAAAAAACGCGCCTGGTTTTTACTGACCCTGGAGAAGGTTTTCATAGCCGCGTTTTACATCCTCCTGGCTTTTGCCTGTGTAAGGATAGGAAAGACAGGAGACTCCCTGCTGATGATCCTGCCGGGAGGTTTGCTGCTGCTTCGCTGGATCACTGTCTGGATGCATTATATCGGATTTGGATTGCATCTTGATGAGAAAAGGCTTGCTTATGCTGCCCCTGTATGGGACCTGTTTTCTCCTCTTGTACATTTTTACTATCTTGTTGCCTCGCTTATCAAACGGCTTAAGAACTGATCTTATGTCACAATCTTTGGACCAGTTGGATGACCGGGCCCTGGTGGAACTGGCCCTGCAGAACAGGCAGGAAGCCTATACAAGGCTTCTGGTCAGGCACAAGGACCGCGTGCAGGCGTTCATCAACAAGCTGATAATCAATTCCTCCGAATCGGAAGACCTGGTCCTGATGAGTTTTGACAAGGCTTTCAGGAACCTTAAGAATTACAATCCAAAATATGCTTTTTCAACCTGGCTCTACAGCATTGTCCAGAATCTGTGCATAGACCATTTCAGGAAGAACAAACAATTTTTCGTTTCGCTTGAAGAAGCGCAGGATGCCGAGGATGTCAACCCCGAAGACGTCCTGATAGCAGAGCAACAGAAACAGATCATGGAAAACATGATATCACGGCTGAAGCCGGAATACGGAGAAGTGATCCGTCTTCGTTACATGCATCATTATGCCTACGAAGAGATCGCCAACGAATTGAATATTCCGCTGGGCACTGTGAAAACAAGAATTCACAGGGCAAAGGTGAGCCTGGCCAGGATCATTGAGCTGGAGAGCAAAAAGTGACATGGATGCCGACGTTGTTTTTCGATTTTTCCCCCACCTGGACCAGGCTGCCAGGAAACGCATCATGGAACTGGCCGGGCTTTATGCATTCTGGAATGAGCGCATAAACGTCATCAGCCGAAAGGACCTGGAGCACCTCTATGTAAGGCATGTACTTCATTCGCTCACGCTTTCGGCCGCTATCAAAGATGATCCCTTCCAGGCCGGTGCCACTGTGCTTGATGCCGGTACGGGGGGAGGTTTCCCGGGAATCCCCCTTGCCATATTGCACCCGCAGTCAAGGTTCATATTGTGTGATTCCATTGCAAAAAAAATCAAGGTTGTGAGGGAGATCTCGGATTCGCTGGGCCTGGATAATGTGACCGCCGTGGTTTCGCGTGTTGAACAAATGCCCGACAGGTGTTGTGATGTGATGGTTTCACGGGCTGTGACAAGCCTGGCCGGATTCATTCCCTGGACAAGGAACAAACTCAGGGAACCGGGCCGGATACTCTTTCTCAAGGGGGGTGATCTTGAGGCTGAAATAAAAGAGGCTGCGATCAAATGCCGCATACCGGCAAGCTGTTTTTCGGTGACACCGCTTGCAGACACTTACAGGGGACTGGAAGATGACTTTTTTGAAACCAAAAAAATTTGTGAAATCAAACAAACTTCGTACCTTTGCGCTCCCCTATTGAAAAGTAGTTAAAGTATCAAATAATATGAAAAGGACATTTCAACCCTCTCAACGCAAACGCCGTAACAAACACGGGTTTCGTGAGCGTATGTCTACCCCCAACGGACGTCGCGTTTTAGCTGCCCGCCGCCTCCGCGGACGAAAAAAACTCACTGTATCCGACGAAGATCGTTTCTAAAAGTGCCTGGTAAAAAAACCATAAGGAAACCTATCCTCAGGAACTTACTGTGGATTTTTGTGTTTCTGGTTGTGCTTTTTCTTGGCATATATACTTTTTTACACCTCTTCACACGTCACGGGAAAGGATTACTGGTCCCTGACTTTTCCGGTCTCTCTATGGAAGAAGCCAGGAAAACTGCCAGACCTTTGCATCTGCGCCTGGAAGTAACCGATTCACTCTACATGCCTGAATTGCCTGCCGGAGTGATTTTCAGACAGGTTCCTCCTCCGGGTCAGCATGTTAAAAAGAACCGCAGGATTGAATTGACCGTGAATTCATTACTGCCCCGCCAGGTATCTGTACCTTCCCTGGTTGGTTTCTCGCTAAGGCAGGCAAAAGCAGAACTGGCTTCGCATGGACTAAAGCTCGGGCGTCTGATTTACGTTCCCGACTTAGCCACCAACAACGTACTGGAACAAATGTACCAGGGACAGCCCTTACCTGCCGGTGCTCCTATCAACATATACAGTGCCATTGATCTGAAACTGGGAATGGCACCCGGCCACGAACTGGCATACATTCCCATGCTGACGGGGAAAAGCCTGGAAGCAGCACTTGACATCATAAGCGATCATTCACTGAATATCGGGAGCATCAAGTATGACGGGACGGTCCTCACTGCCGCCGACACCCTGGCTGCACGTGTTTTCAGTCAATCCCCCGATTTTTCCCATCAACCGGCATATCCTCTGGGTACTTCAATACACCTGGTCCTTACCATCAATCCCGATTTGCTCATACCCCGGGATATCACCATTACAGAAGAAGACCTGTAAATGAGAGATGAACAGGAACTTTTCGAACATTTTCATATTGTCGTTGACAAGGGGCAATCCCCTTTGCGCATAGACAGGTTCCTCACATCAAAACTGGAAGCCATCTCAAGAAACCGCATACAGCTTGCGGCTGAATCTGAATACATACTGGTTAACGGGACACCGGCAAAAAGCAATTACAAGGTAAAGCCCCTGGACGATATCCGGATCATGCTCCCCTTTGAAAAAAGGGAATTCCGTCTTATCGCCGAGGATATCCCCCTGGATATCGTGTATGAAGACCAGGATATACTGGTGGTGAATAAACCAGCAGGGCTCACGGTGCATCCCGGACATGGCAATTACACCGGGACCCTGCTCAACGGACTGGCCTGGCATTTTGGGGAACGGGGAACGGTCAAAACGGACGATTCCCGCATGGGGGTACTGGTACACCGGATAGATAAGGACACCTCGGGCCTTTTGGTGGTTGCGCGTTCAGAAGTGGCTCAATTCAGGCTGGCAAAGCAGTTCTTCGACCACTCGGCAGACCGGTTGTATGTGGCTTTGGTTTGGGGAGATATGGAAAGCGACCAGGGAACGGTAACAGGCGATATTGCGCGCCATCCCTCGGACAGACTCCGGTTCCGCGTTTGCCCCGACGGGGTGAATGGCAAACATGCCGTTACCCACTACAGGGTGCTGGAACGGTTTGGCTACGTTACGCTCGTGGAATGCCGCCTTGAAACGGGCCGGACGCACCAGATAAGGGTACACATGGAACATATCGGGCACCCTCTCTTTGGTGACGTGCGTTATGGAGGGGACCGCATCCGCAAAGGGACACTCTACAGCAAATACAAACAATTCATAGATAATTGCTTTGAAATCCTGCCCAGGCAGGCACTCCATGCCGCAACGCTGGGTTTCATCCATCCCGCCACAGGGGAAAAGGTGCATTTCCAGGCACCGTTACCCGATGACATGAAACAAGTATTGGATAAGTGGCGAAGGTATTCTATTTCCTCACAATCCTTTGAGGATTCTTAGACACGAAAGCTTCCCAGGAACCGGCCGGAGCCGTTTTCTCCTGTAATTTCAGCTGATTTGCGTGACACACGGCAACCGCAAGGGCATCGGTGGCATCCAGGGACTCGAACTCCTGTGTGAAGTGCATCATATGTTTCAACATGGCGGCAACCTGTTCCTTGGAAGCCGCTCCCCTTCCGGTAACAGCCATCTTGATCTTGCGGGGGGCATATTCGCAGACGGGGACATTCCGGGACAGAGCCGCCGCAATCGCCACTCCCTGGGCCCTTCCCAGCTTGAGCATGGACTGGACGTTCTTGCTGTAAAAAGGCGCTTCGATGGCCATGCAGTCTGGTTGGAACGCATCCAGCAATTCATACATTTTCTCAAGGATATGGCTCATCCTGCGGTAATGGTCCTTGATGGAAGCCATCCGGACAACACCAAGGGCCAGTGTTTCCATTTTCGAACCATTGATACGGATAACGCCGTATCCCATTAGACGTGTTCCTGGGTCTATGCCTATTATGATCTGTCCGTTTTTCACCTGTTATATCCTGGAAAAATGGAGGTACTTGTGTAAAACCTCCGGTATGATGATCCCATCCTCTGTCTGGTTATTCTCCAGCAAGGCAGCCACGATACGCGGCAGGGCCAGGGCGCTTCCGTTAAGTGTGTGTACCAATTGGGTTTTGCCGTCCTCTCCCCTGAAACGGGCTTTAAGCCTGTTTGATTGAAAGGTTTCAAAGTTGGAGACCGAGCTGACTTCCAGCCAGCGTTGCTGGGCCGCAGAGTACACTTCAAAATCATAGGTCATGGCCGAGGTGAAGCTCAGGTCAGCTCCGCACAGGCGCAGGATGCGATAGGGCAACTCCAGCATCTGTACCAGCCGCTCTACATGTTTGACCATATCATCAAGAGCCGAGTAGGAATGATCCGGGTGCGTGAGCTGTACGATTTCGACCTTGTCAAACTGATGCAGGCGGTTCAAGCCCCTTACATCCTTGCCGTAGGAACCCGCTTCGCGGCGGAAACAGGGCGTATAGGCGGTAAGCCTCACCGGCAGCTTGGAAGCTTCCAGGATGGTATCGCGGTAAATGTTGGTGAGAGGGACTTCGGCAGTCGGTACCAGGTAAAAATTGTCAAGCCCCACGTGATACATCTGCTGTCCCTTGTCGGGCAATTGTCCTGTTCCGTAGCCGGAATCCTCGTTCACGATGACCGGGGGCATGATTTCCTGGTATCCTTCGCCGGCATTCTGGTCCAGGAAAAATTGTATCAGGCCCATCTGCAAACGGGCTCCTTTCCCTTTATATACGGGGAAACCGGCCCCGGTGAGCTTTACCCCGAGGTCAAAATCTATCAGGTCGTATTTCCTGGCCAGTTCCCAGTGAGGTAGCGCCCCTTGAATCATGGTGGGGATTTGTCCTCCCTCACGCACCAGGACGTTGTCCTGTGCTCCTTCTCCCCTTGCAACCATCTTATGAGGAAGGTTGGGCAACGTGACCATCAGCTCGTTCAGTTCTTTTTCATACTTTTCCTGATCGGCGATCAGAGCCTTTACCTTTTCCTTGCTTTCTCCTGCGTTCTTTTTGATCTCGGCAACCTGGTCTAGTTTACCTTCTGCCATGAGCTTCCCGATCCGGGATGCCATCTTTTTTTGTTCTGCCGTCAGGGCATCGGCTTCTGTCTGTGCCGCCCTCCTTTGGGTATCCAGGCTGATTATTTGCTGAATTACAGGACGCGCATCGATGTTCCTTATGGCCAGCCGTTCTGCCACAAAATCCGGATCTTCTCTTAAAAGTTTAATTGTTAACATTTTATCATGATTTAATTTCCATGATAGATTCGGAAACATTGATTATAAAGTCCCCTACCCGCTCTAGCTCTGCAATAAGGTCCATATAATAAACGCCTGAAAGATAATCATATTCATTTTTACCCAGGCTTAACAAATTGCCCTCTCTGATCATATCTCGATATTTGTTGATATCTTTTTCAGCATCCAGGGCATTGTCTATGTTGTTCAGTTTTGTATAGTCGGCCTGAAGATTGAATAGCATGATCTCATAGCCTTTGTCTACCAGGTCCATCATCCCGAGAACATTGCGGATCATGCGTTCATCAAAGGAAACGTTGTTGTTCCGCTTTCTCTGCAGTATCCTTCCCAGGTTATATCCCGAGTCACCCATACTTTCCATTTCTCCAATGATCTTATACATAGACTGGATCCTGTTCCCGGACTCCGCGCTGATTCCTTCATCCCCTATCTTGTTCAGGTATTCTGCGATTTCAAATTCTATCCTGTCTGTCACTTCCTCATAGTAAGAAATTTTGTTGAACAAGGTGTCGAATTCATCATTATCCTTGACATCCAGGGCATTCCTTATAATGGCATATTGTCGTGTAATGATATTCCCGAAATGTATGATCTCCTGTTTGGCCTGGTCAATGGATAATTCGGCGGTACTCAGCAAACCTGCCTGGATGAATTTGAGGCGGTACTTTTCTTCTTCCTTGGGGCTCTTAATCACAAAGGTCACTATTTTGACCAGAATAGGGACAAACCATATCAGCAGGGTCGTGTTAATGAGGTTGAACATGGTGTGCAACAGCGATACGGAATAGATCATCGCATTCCCCGAGGCCACTGGATCTGCAGCCTGGGCAATGGGAATGAATGGATCGGCCCCGCCAAGTCCGGTTATTATGGCTCCAACCAGTCTGAGGAACGGGCGGAATAAAGCCACTGCCCAGATCACTCCTATCACATTAAAAAACGTATGCGCCAAGGCTGCCCGTTTTGCAGAAACATTGCCCACCGCAGCCGCAATATTTGCTGTAATGGTTGTTCCAATGTTTTCTCCCAGAACCATGGATGCTGCGATCTCAAACGGGATCCATCCGTAATTGACCATGACCAGGGTTAGGGCCACGGTGGCACTGGAAGACTGTAATATCATGGTAAGCAGTGTGCCAATTCCCACGAAGATCAGGACAGACCAGAAACCATGTCCGGTAAAATTTTGTAAAAATTTAAGGGTCTCGGGGCTCGAACTCAGATCGGGCATGGAATCTTTCAGGAAGGTGAGGCCGAGAAACAATAGTGCAAATCCAATGAGCATCTCCCCGGTGTTTTTCCGTTTCTGCTTTTTGGACATGAACATGACGAATCCGACCGCAATCAGGGGTATGGCCAAAATGGCTATGTCGGCTTTGAAACCCACCAGGGATACGATCCATGCGGTAACCGTTGTACCGATATTGGCTCCCATGATGACCCCGATAGCCTGCGTGAGCGTAAGTAGTCCGGCATTGACAAAACTCACCACCATCACGGTTGTGGCACTGGAGGATTGAATGAGGGAAGTGATGGCAACACCTGTAAGTACTCCTTTCAGGGGATTTGATGTTATGGAGGAAAGAATACGACGGAGCCTGTCTCCGGCAATTTTCTGCAACGATTCACTCATAAGGGTCATGCCATAGAGAAAGAGACCCAGGGAGCCGGCAAGATTTAGAATTTGCAGTACAGTATGCATATTTCAATTATTTCACTGCAAAGATGCATTGTTTTTTGTATTTTTGGTAAAGAAACTTTTGTCAATTATGAACATACGCAGAATATTCCCGTTGGTTATTGCAACTGCAAGCCTGATAACCACCTATGCTCAAAGGTCTCCCATAGCCACCCCTGCTGTTTTCCCAGCCGCCACCCCGGCATTATCTGCTTCGGCCGCCCCGTCCTTAAAGCCACTCAGGATCCTTGCCTTCTATAACCTGGGCGAGGACGCTAATCACGTCGCATTCGCAGAAAGTGCCATATCCTTTTTTTCCGGGCTTAACGGAAGCCGTGAGTTGAAGTTTGAAGCCACTGCGGACCCCTCGGCCATGAATAAGGAAAACCTGGGAGATGCCGATGTGGTCATGATGCTCAATTACTTTCCCCTGGACAAAAAACAGAGAAAAGCATTCGAGGAATACATGGACAATGGGGGCCGGTGGATTGGCTTTCACAAGGCCGCATTGTACAGGGAAGGAGAATGGCCCTGGTTCACCAGGTTCCTGGGAGGTGTGGTTTTTGCAGATTACAACTGGCCACCCCTGCCGACACGGATACAGGTGGAAGACCCCCTGCACCCGGTCTGCAAGGGTGTACCGGAAAGTTTTATAGCCCCGGCCAACGAATGGTACCGTTTTTCTCCCGGTTTGCGTGAAAATCCAAAAGTTCAGGTTCTGGCCAGCGTGGCTGCTGAATCTTTCCCCCTCGGCATATCAAGGATCTTTGAAAGCGAAGATCTCCCCATTGCATGGGCAAACAGGGAATACCGCATGGTATATATGAACATGGGACACGGAGGCAACGGATTGTCGGATGCATCCCAGAACCTGCTTTTTACCAACGCGTTACAGTGGCTTTTAGCCCCGGAAATGCCTGTTGAAGAGAAGGTGGCAGTCGCCTATGTCACTTCATGGAAAGAAGCTGTTCCCGACCCTGCCTTCATAACCCATATCAACTATGCCTTCGGACACGTGAATGAAACCTTCGACGGGGTGATCGTGGATAATCCCGACAGACTCCGGCAGATCGTAGCCTTGAAGAAACAAAAACCATCCCTCAAGGTGCTGCTGTCCATCGGCGGCTGGGGTAGCGGACGTTTTAGTGAAATGGTGGCGGTTGACGTCCTAAGAGACTCTTTTGCAATGGATTGCAAGCGTGTTGTGGAAGAATTCGGCCTGGACGGAATTGACATAGATTGGGAATATCCCACCAACCAGGGACCCGGCATTTCCTATGCTCCCGAAGACACCAGGAATTTCACGCTCCTGATGCGCGATATCCGCAAACACCTGCCCGACGGCATGCTGCTCACACTAGCTACAGCTGCCAGCGGGAAGTTCATAGACTTCAAATCCATAACCGGTTATGTGGATTTTGTGAATATCATGACGTATGATATCGGCCTGCCCCCTTTCCATCATTCCGGTCTGTATCCTTCCTCCATGACAGGGAACCTTTCCTGCTATGAATCGGTTCTGGCCCACGTCAGGGCAGGATTCCCCCTTGAAAGGCTTGTCCTGGGAATACCTTTCTATGGAAAAACCGGCCCGGATTTTCCAAAAGGCATGGGAGGCTACGGGAAACTCATACAGTTGGAAGAATATGTACACTGCTGGGACGACGTCGCCAAGGCCCCTTACCTGAAAGACTGCAACGGAAAGATTGTGTGCACGTATGACAACCCGCTCTCCATAGGTTATAAATCCCGCTTTATCAAAGATTATGGAATGAAAGGGGCCATGTACTGGGAATACGAGGGAGATGATGAAAACGGCTCCCTCAGAAGGGCTGTTTATGAAGGGGTGTTTGCACCGGAATAATAATTACATGGTCATGGAGTTTTCGCATCACATATTTTCAAATCACCCGGAATGTTCGGTACAGGTCTCCTCTTTCACCCCCCCGTCGGGTGAAAGGACCGAACACCACATGATCTTTCAGTTCTCAAGGCAGCATGATAATCCCGGTGCAGATACCGGCACTGACTGCATAGCCGTTTTGCATTCCTGCATGCAAGAGTGGCTTTCCAGCGATCCTTACCGTGATTCAGAGCGTGTTTTTGCCAGGTATTTCCTGAAAGATGCTTCTGTACAACGGTCCCGCATCCATACCAGGGAAGTTTTTCCTCCAGCTTGCGCAATATCGTGCATAGAGCAACCCCCTGCAAACAAAACAGGACTGGCTGTATGGGTTTATTTGAAGGACAAGGGGCATACTTCGGACAGATACATCCACTACTGGACCACGGAAAAGTTCTGTCTGGCAGGCAATGTGACCCAACAGACACGCAAATTGCTCATGGATTACCAGCAATGGTTGCAGGCCAAGGGATGTGGCATGAAGGGCCAATGCATCAGGACCTGGTTCTTCATCAAGGATATTGACACGAATTATGCTGCTTTCGCCCAATCCCGCACACAATATTTTTCAGAGATTGGGATGGACAAGGATACGCACTATATTGCCAGCACCGGCATAGAAGGCAGTAACGGGGCTCCCGCTTCGTATGTGACCATGGACGCCTATGCTGTCGGTGGCCTGGAACCTGATCGTATTACATACCTCAGGGGGCTGACCAACCTGAGTCCCACCAATATTTACGGGGTCACCTTTGAGCGGGGTGTGGCGCTACGCCTGGATGACCGCACCCAGGTACTTATCTCGGGCACAGCCAGCATTGACAAATGGGGCAACGTGATGCACCCGGATGATATACAAGCTCAAACGCACAGGATGTGGGAGAATGTGGAAGTGCTGCTACAAGAAGCGGGCAGCAGTTTTGAAGACGTCGCTCAGATCATTGTATACCTGCGAAGGCAGAAAGACTTTGAACTGGTTCGTGAGTCATTTCGCAGCCGCTTCCCGTCCATCCCCACCGTCATCGTCATGGGCAGAGTCTGTCGCCCCGCCTGGCTCATAGAAATGGAGTGCATCGCCATCTCGCACACTTAAGAGATGTAAAAAAAGAGACTAACCATTTATGGCTAGTCTCCTTAAATGCAGATCCGTTGGACTTACGCCTGGGCAGTTTCTGCCAAGGGTTGAATGGAAACGTATGATTTGTTATTGGCTTTCTTGCGGAAAACCACAATTCCATCTGTAAGGGCATACAACGTATGATCTTTCCCGATACCCACGTTATCACCGGGATTGTGTACCGTACCTCTCTGACGGACCAGAATGTTACCGGCCTTGGCAACCTGTCCGCCAAATAACTTCACGCCTAAACGTTTGCTTTGTGATTCGCGGCCGTTCTTTGAACTGCCGACACCTTTCTTATGAGCCATAATACTACGTTTTAGATGTTATGAAATTGTGTCAATCCGGATTTGTGTCAGATGCTGACGGTGTCCGTTGCATTTCTGGTGTCCTTTTCTCCTTTTCTTTTTGAATACCAGAACTTTATCACCTTTTAAGTGTTTCAGGACCGTTGCGTTGACAGCAGCTCCTTCCAGGTAAGGTTTTCCGAGCTGTACCTTTCCGTCGTGATCCTTGAGCAGTACCTTGTCAAAGTTAATGCTTTCGCCTTCCTCAACCTCAAGACGGTTAACAAAGACCTTCCAGCCTTCCTGAACTTTGAATTGTTGTCCTGCAATGTCTACAATTGCGTACATAAAAAAACTTCTTATAGTTTTAACCGCAAGCGGGTATTAACAAACACCTCTTATTCAATAGCTTAACGATTGTCAATAATTTTTCCTCAAAACGGACTGCAAAGGTAAAAAAGTTTCCCGGAATACCAAAGAAAAAGTATCTTTGTTCGTTGTAACCACTTTGTTATGAATTCACCTTTTCAATACAACCGGCCCCTTCAGGCACCCGATGTCCTGGGAAGGACAGCCGGATCATACTGGCTGGCCTCCAACCTTTTGAAGGGACAGCATTCTGTTGTATGGGACAAACCGAAAACAGGGAAGACCTCCTTCATCAACAAGGTACTGGTACAAATCAGCAAAAACGAAAAAGCTCCCCTGGTCTGTCGTATATCCTGCTTCAATATCAGAAGTGAACATTCCTTGTATGCCGCGCTGGCAAACGCACTTTTTAGCTGTGTGGCAAACACATTGGGTGATTGGGAAAGTTTGGCCGCCACCCTGTTGCCGCTAAGCAAGCCCGGAATCCCGGTACCCAATCACCAGGAACATGAATTTTTCCTGGTTTTTCCCGACGACCTGTCCGGAGAAGCCTACATCGAACTGGCTCGCTTTCCACAGGCTTTTTCAACACACCTGGGCAAACCCATCATCATGGTCCTGGAGTCTTTCCAGACCCTGGTGGAATTTTCAGGAACCCCGTCCCGCCCGCTTTTCCAAAAAATGGTTGAACTGTGGAAAAGCATGAAGACGGTTACGTGGCTCATCTGCGGGTCCGGAAGCACGGCTTCTTCCGGTTATTCTGTGTTCCGGGAACTCTTTGATGAGCGAAGGCCCTTTTACCGTTTTGCTGAACATATTCCCCTGGAACCCATAGAAGAAAAGGAATTCACAGATTACATCATCCGGAGTTTTGCCAAAGCAGGCAGGGTGATATCCAGGGATTACGCAGGGATGATCTACCAGAAAATGGAAGGCCATCCTTATTATGTTCAATACCTGGCCGACATTTGTTTTTCCAACACAAAAGGATACATGAACGACGACATGTATCAGAGTGGTTTGGAAGAGCTGCTCGACATTTTCCAACAATCCTTCGAATCAATATGCCAGGAACTGACGACACTGCAGATTTATTTCCTGCGGGCCGTCTGCATGGGAGTGGAACAATTCTGTTCTATAGAGGTGATGGATAAGTATCACCTGAAATCTTCGGGCAATGTTTCCCGGATACGGGACGCCCTGGAAAGAAAAGGCATAATTGAAACAGTCCGTAAAAAACCACGTTTCATTGATCCTTTGTTCAGGTTTTGGTTTGAAGAACGATACTGCAAGACATACTGGCTGACGTGAAAAAAATTGTAGTATTGACCGGAGCCGGAATGAGTGCTCAAAGCGGCATCAGCACTTTTCGCGACAGCGGAGGGCTTTGGGAGAACCATCCTGTAGAGGAAGTGGCCTCCATAGAAGGATGGTACAGGAATCCGGGGATCATGCTGGATTTTTATAACGAACGCCGGGCAGCCCTGCAAGGGGTGCAGCCCAACAAGGGCCATGAGATTCTTGCCGGACTGGAAAAATACTTTGATGTGGGAATCGTGACCCAAAACGTGGATAACCTGCATGAACGTGCGGGCAGCAGTAAAGTCCTTCACCTGCACGGCGAATTGACAAAAGCAAGAAGTTCCGGCAACCCGGATCTGGTCATGGATATCGGTTATGCTCCCATAGCCTTGGGTGACAAAGCCCCGGACGGGACACAACTCCGTCCGCATGTGGTATGGTTTGGGGAAGCTGTCCCCCAAATGGAGCGTGCCATGCAATGGACCCGCCAGGCAGATATCATGGTGGTTGTAGGCACTTCCCTGGCCGTATATCCTGCAGCCGGACTCATTGATTTTGCGCATCATGAAGTCCCTTTGTTCCTGGTTGATCCGAAACCCGCCCCGGTCAGGAGAAAGAACCTGCACGTCATAGCTCAAAAAGCCGTTGAAGGTCTTGAAAAACTCGAAAAGATCCTGCTTGATAATTATTTATGAAATCCAAGAATTTCTTTTCCGGCATACTGCCGCCGGATCGTATTAAAACAGACTACTTGCATCGTCTGGCCTGGGGAACCGATGCCAGTTTCTATCGTAAAATACCCCGCCTGGTACTGTTCCCGGAAACCGAGGAAGAAGTATCTGAGATCCTGGACATTTGCAACAAGAAACATATTACAGTGACTTTCCGCGCAGCAGGGACAAGCCTCTCGGGTCAGAGCCTTTCCGACAGTGTCCTGATGGTGGCTGCCACACGCTGGGACAAATACCAGGTGCACGATGGCGGGGAAACCATATCGCTACAGCCCGGCATCATTGGAGACCGGGTCAATGAGATCCTCAAGCCTTATGGCAGAAAATTCTCCCCCGATCCGGCTTCCCTTTCGTCTGCCATGGTGGGTGGCATCATGGCCAACAACGCCTCCGGGATGAATTGCGGAACCCATGCCAACAGCGACAGGATTGTCCGCTCCATGCGCCTGGTCCTGGCAGACGGTACGATACTGGATACGGGAAATAAGGCATCCCGCGATTCTTTCAGCTGTACGCACGCGAGGTTCCTGACCGAATTGATGCAGATCCGTGAAAAGGTAATGGGCAAACCGGCCCTGGTGAAGCATATCCGGTACAAATACAGCATCAAGAACGTGACAGGCCTGAACCTGCTTCCTTTGGTGGAATTTGAAGATCCCTTTGAGATGATAACACACCTGATTGTCGGATCGGAAGGTACGCTGGCTTTCTTCTCCCGGGTTACTGTCAGTACCGAGCCCCTCTGGCCGGTTCGTGCCAGTTCCATGACGTATTTCACTTCCATAGAAGAAGCCTGCCGGGCCGTCCAGGCCCTGAAAGAACTTCCCGTCATAGGCACGGAGCTTCTGGACAGGAAAGCCCTCCGTTCTATTGAAGGTCGCAGGGGGATCCCGGATTACATTAAAGATTTCCCGGACGGCACCACGGCACTCCTGATAGAAACGGCAGCCCATGATAAAAAGGAACTTGACAATAAGATCCTTACCATAACCCGTGGCCTGGAACGTTTTGAAAAATTACGTCCCGTGAACTTTACCGACAAAAAGGAAGAGTATTCTGTATTATGGAACATGCGTTCCGGCATCTTCCCATCCATAGGAGGCATGAGGCCGCCCGGGTCCACCTGTCTGATAGAAGACGTGGCCTTCCACCTGGAAGACCTGCCCCGGGCTGTTGCCGAACTGCAGGAAATCCTTACCAGGCATGAATACCACGACAGTGCCATATACGGTCATGCCCTGGAAGGCAACTTCCACTTCATCCTGAACCAGTCTTTTGATACACCGCAGGAAGTGGCACGATACCAGGCATTGATGCAGGATGTTATCACCATGGTCACCGACAAGTACCATGGATCGCTCAAGGCAGAACACGGAACAGGAAGGAACATGGCGCCCTTTGTGGAAAAGGAATGGGGCAAGGAAGCCTTCTCTGTCATGAGGCAAATCAAAGAGCTGTTTGATCCAAAGAATATCCTGAACCCGGGTGTGATCTTCAATGATGACCCGCTATGCCATATCAAAGACTTCAAGCCCCTGCCGGTGGTGCATCCTGTAGTGGACAAATGCATAGAATGCGGCTTTTGTGAGGTCCATTGCCTGACTTGGGGCAAAACCCTCAGTTCCAGGCAAAGAATCATTGTACAACGTGAGATCCGGCGTCTGAAAGAAACAGGAGAGAATCCCGGATTGCTGAAACAGCTGGACAAGGATTATTTCTATCCCGGACGTGCTACCTGCGCGGGGGACGGACTCTGCGCAACCTCCTGCCCCATGGAGATAAATACGGGAGAGTTGACGCATTACCTGCGCGAACAGGCACATCCCAGGGGTTCTCGCGATGAAGTGCTTGGCATGCTCTCTGCCCACCATTTCCAGGGGCTGAAAAATATCATGAGGATTGTACTGCGACTTGCCCATACTGCCCACATAGTTCTGGGAACCCGCCTGATGAGCTGGATATGCAAAGTGGCCAATAAAATGGGATTCCCGCTCTGGACCCCGGCCATGCCCGGTGCCCACCGGGTGAAGCCCCACCACCAGGAAAGCGAAGCCGACACAGTTGTCTACTTCCCTTCCTGTATCAATCAGAGCATGGGAGTAGCCCGTGGGGCACCGGACAATACACCCCTGACCGATAAAATGGTGAACCTGCTGCAAAAAGCCGGATACCGTGTTGTTTTTCCGGACCACATGGACAGGCTTTGCTGCGGCACCATATGGGAAAGCAAGGGCATGCCGCACATTGCTGATGAAAAAACGGCGGAATTGAACGGCGCCCTTTGGATTGCCAGCCATGCAGGGAAATACCCCGTGCTTTGCGACCAGAGTCCTTGTCTTTACCGCATGCGGGAAAAGATCAAAAACCTGGACCTTTACGAGCCGGTGGAATTCATTGAAAAGTTCCTTGTGCCGAGGCTGGATTTCCATTCCACCGATGAACCGGTCGCGCTTCACATCACCTGCACCACCCAGAAGATGCACCTTGACAATGATATGCGCCGCCTGGCGGAAAGGTGTTCCACGCAGGTTTTTATTCCTGCAGAAGTGGGTTGTTGCGGCTTTGCCGGGGACAAAGGCTTTACACGGCCCGAGATAAACGCCTATGCCCTGAGGAAGTTAAGACCGCAACTGGAAGCAGCCGGTATCCGCACCGGTTATTCCAACAGCCGTACCTGCGAGATCGGACTGATGACCAACGGGGGCATTCCTTATATGTCCCTGGTTTATCTCGTGGATTCCTGTACTACCCCAAAAAAACCGGTTAAATAACTAAATAAATGAGAATCTGGATATTAAGTATTCTGGCAACCTGCTGCCTGATGTGCGGATGCCATGCAGACAAAGGGACTTGTTTTGCCTTGATAGCCGACACGCACATCAACAGCAACTCTTCCACCAACAGTGAAGGACTATTGACTATAATCCGGGACATCAACTCCCGGGACAGCATTGATTTTGTGATCATTGCCGGGGATATCACCGAATTTGGGTCCGACCTGGAAATTGAACTGGCCAGGGGATTGCTGGACTCGCTGGAAAAACCATGGTACATACTGTCCGGAAACCATGATTCCAAATGGTCTGAAAGCGGATGCAACACATTCCTGGAGACCTTTGGCTACGAGCAGTTTTATTTTGTCCACAACCATATTGCATACATTGGCACCAACTCGGGGCCCAACATGCGCATGGCCCCTGCACTTGTACCAAGGGAAAGCCTTATCTGGCTTGACAGTGTGCTCAGGACCATCCCTGCACGAATGCCTGTTGTCTATGTGAACCATTACCCGTTGACCGAAGACATGAGCAATTACCGCAAGGTCATTGATTTGCTGGCAACCAGGAACATCCAGCTGGCCTTGTGCGGCCACTATCATACGAACGAAGCCTTCACCACGCTGGGCATTCCTGCTGTCAAAAACCGGACGGCTTTACCGGGAAGGACCGGAGGAAGGGGATATAACGTGGTTAGTATCCAGGACGGACAGGTGACATTCCGGGAGCGTATTGCCCGGGAGGAACCTGACAGTTCATACACCCTGCCTGCCTGGCACTCGGTGACTTTCACCAAAAGACCATCCCGGATTGCAGACACCCTGGCGGCAGTGGATAAAAAGGCCGCTGCAGAGAGACTAACCGCAGCAGAAGCAAAGGATCCGGAACAGCAGGAGCAACAAGGGCAGCACCAGGATCAGGAACCTGAGCAGCAACCTGAGCCGGGTATTGCAGGCCTAAACGTGGAAGTTGTCTGGAGCTGGCAGGATGAGAGCGATATTGGGTCGGCGGCCATGGCCGATACGCTAGCGGGGATCGTTGTTTTTGCGAACACCAAAGGAGTTGTCAAGGCGGTAGCCCTGGAAGACGGGAAGGCGCTCTGGAGCACACCCACACAAGGCAAGATATTCTCGACCCCTGCCATTTGTAAGGATCGTGTATTCATTGGATCGACAGACAAAAATATTTACTGCCTGGACCTGCACAGTGGCCAGATCATCTGGACCTACCCCGTGGGAAAGTCCATAGTGGCCTCCCCTGCGGTTATGGACGGCATCGTGTACATTGGCGGATCTGACGGCACCTTCCGTGCCTTGGATGCGGCCAATGGGTCGCTCCTCTGGGAGTATCCGCACATCAACGGTTTTATGGAATCAAGACCCTATGCAGACTCCTCCCAGGTGGTTGCCGGGTCCTGGGGCAATGAGCTCTACTCGTTCCATCCCCGTACAGGAGCGATCCAGTGGGTATGGGAAAACAGGCACCGGGGACGTGGGTACTCTCCGGCAGCCACCTGGCCGGTGAAAACAAACGGAAAAATATTCTTTACCACCCCCGAAAGAAAATGCTACGCCATTGATGCCCGTACGGGAAAAACCGTATGGGAAGCCCAGGGAGGGCGGGAAAGCATAGGGCTCTCAGAAGACGGGCAGCAGGTTTATGTTAAGACCATGTTCGATTCCCTGTACGCCTTCCAGACCGGCCCGCAGACAGCCGTGTCCCAATGGCGGGTGGCAGGAGGTTTCGGCTACGAGATAGGACCTTCCCCTGTAACAGAGCAGGACGGGCTGGTCTTTGTGCCGTCGGCCACCGGATCATTATATGCCTACCACCGGCAGGACGGCTCAAAAGCATGGCAAGTCCGCCTTTCCGACGGACTTGTCAATTATGCGCAACCCACAGGACATTCCAGGCTGGTGGTTTCCACCATGGATGGCAGGGTGATGCTTATTGCATACAAAAACGGCGGGCATCTATAAACATCCTGAGCCACGGAGAAACAGCATCCGAAGCCCTTTCCGCAGGATAGTAAGCCCAGTTCCACGGGTAAATGGAACGTTCCGGGTGCGGCATCATGGCCAGATGGCGTCCACAAGCACTGGTGACAGCTGCCACAGCCCCTGGTGATCCGTTGGGATTGGCCGGATACTTGTCGTAGGAATACCTGGCAGCCACAGCGTAATCTCCTTCCTGCGGCAACGAGAACCTTCCCTCGCCGTGGGCGACCCAAATCCCGAGCCTGCTTCCCTGCAGGGATTTCAGAAATACTGAGTTGCTTCCTTCAATGGTGACATTGACAAAGTTACACTCAAATTTACCGGATTCATTGGGTTTGATCTTGGGTGACTTTTCCCGGGCAGCAGGAGTGATCAGCCCCATTTCAGCCATCAGCTGGCATCCGTTGCATACACCCAGGCTGAGGGTATCCTTCCGTGCATAATAACGGTCCAGTGTTTCCTTTGCCTTGGGATTGTACAGGAACGCACCTGCCCATCCCTTGGCGGAACCCAGGGTGTCTGCATTGGAAAACCCGCCCACAAAGACTATCAGGCGTATGTCATCCAGTGTTTCGCGTCCGCTGATCAGGTCTGTGGTGTGCACATCGCGTACTTCAAATCCGGCCATGTATAACATCCAGGCCATTTCCCTGTCACATTGCGATCCCTTCTCTCTGATGATAGCTGCTTTTGGCAGAGGCTTGCTTCCCCCTGAGCGGTCGGGCATTTCCAGTGTGCCGTCAAACCATGCCGGAAACTCGTATTGCAAAGGTATTGCGGCGTAATTCTCAAACCGTTCGCGGGCTTTCACCGGGCCGCACTGGCGGATATCCATCAGGTAGGAGGTCCTGAACCACAGATCCCTGAACATTTCAATATCAAACGAGAGGGTTTCATCCACCCTGATTGCACGTTCCTCACAGGGAGTGCCAAGCAGCCTGGTTTTCACGTCATGCTCCAGCAACATCCCCAGAGCCTGGTGTATCCTGTCGGCCCGAACCTGCAGGACCACTCCTGGATATTCGGCAAAAAGGGCGGCGGCTCTGTCTGCTCCGGCTATTTCCTCCAGTGCATGTTCCCTGAGGCGGATTCCTCCTGTGGTATTGGCGAAACACATTTCCAGCAGGCAGGTCAGCAGGCCTCCGGCTGAAATATCGTGCCCTGCAAGGACCATGTCATGCGCTATTAGTTCCCGGACTGTTTCAAATCCCCGTTTAAAGGCCTCAGCATCTTCCACATCGGGACAAGAGGCGCCCACTTTTCCCAGGCACTGGGCAAGTGCCGAGCCACCCAGGTGGCATGCGTTTTCGGTCCTTCCCGAGAAATCAACATAAATAAAAGCCGAGGCGGTCTTGCAATCCATCACGGGCTGCACCTTGCGGCGAACATCGCTCACCGGAGCCACCGCAGAAATGATGACAGTGCCGGGAGAAAGCACTTTGCTTCCGTCGGGGTACTTCTGGGTCATGGAAAGGGAATCCTTCCCTGTCGGGATGTTTATGCCCAGTTGACAGGCAAAATCACTGGCGGCCTTCACGGCGCTGTACAGACGGGCGTCTTCCCCCCTGTTCCGGCAAGGCCACATCCAGTTGGCGCTCAGGGAAACGTCACGCAATCCGTTGTCCGGGGCAACAAATACCAGGTTGGTCAGGGCCTCGGCAATGGATAAGCGGCTGCCTGCTGCCGCATCGATAAGTCCGGCCACAGGTGCATGTCCCAGCGAAGTGGCAATGCCCGAAAAACCTTTGGGGGAAGGCACAAAGCCGATGGCTGTCAGCCCGTAGTCATTCAGGGGCAGCTGCAATGGTCCGGCACACTGCTGCCCCGCAATCCATCCCGTGACAGAGCGGTCCACCTTGTTGGTAAGCCAGTCTTTGCAGGCGACCGATTCAAGCTGTATCACCTGCCGGGCATAATCCATCAATGACTTGTTGTCCTGTCCGTAAGCCAGCGGTTCAAATGATATCACGCATGTCTGGTCCTCCATGACCGTACGCGGCACGGAACCGAACAGGTCTTTGATTTCCAGGTCTATGGGTTTTTCTCCTGTTGCCTGGTTCTCAAACGTGAAGCGTCCGTCTCCTGTGATTTCTCCTATCACATATAGGGGAGCCCTTTCCCGTTCTGCTGTTTTCCGGAGCAATTCCAGGTCCTGCGGGTGCATCACCAGGCCCATGCGTTCCTGTGATTCATTGCCTATGATCTCCCTGGCACTCAGGGTGGGATCCCCCAGGGGCAATTGCTCCATGTCAATTTTGCCGCCTTCATGTTCCACCAGCTCGGCAAGGCAGTTCAAATGGCCTCCTGCCCCGTGGTCGTGAATGGAGACAATGGGATTCACTGTGTTTTCGGCCAGGGAACGTATGGTGTTATAGACACGTTTCTGCATCTCGGGGTTGGAACGCTGCACAGCGTTAAGTTCTATCGCATTTCCGTATTCACCGGTGGCCACGGACGACACTGCCCCGCCACCCATGCCTATCCTGTAATTGTCCCCGCCCAGGAGAACGATCTTGTCTCCTTTGCCGGGCTTTTCCTTCATGGCATCCTCCATCCGGGCAAAACCCACACCGCCGGCCTGCATGATCACCTTGTCATACCCGTATTGCCGGTTATTTTCCGTGTGTTCAAAACACAGGAGGGATCCGCATATGAGGGGCTGCCCGAACTTGTTCCCGTAATCGCTGGCCCCATTGGAGGCTTTTGTCAGGATGTCTTCGGGAGAATGGTACATCCAGGGGCGACCCTCCGGTCTTTCTGCTCCGCCTTCAAGCCTGGGCAGTGATGTCATGTAAACGGCCGTGCCGGCCAGGGGGAAAGAGGCTTTTCCGCCGGCCATCCTGTCCCGGATCTCTCCCCCGCTGCCGGTCGCTGCCCCGTTGAAAGGTTCTACCGTGGTGGGGAAATTATGGGTCTCGGCCTTCAGGCTGATCACCATGTTGTAGGGGACTGTCTTGAAAAAACCGGGACGGTCCGGAAATCCTGGTATGAAAAACACGTGTTGCGACGGACCAGAGATAAAGGCACAATTGTCCCTGTAGGCCGACACAATGCGGTTTGGATTGACAGCCGCTGTTTTTTTGATCATTTCAAACAGGGTGGAAGGCTGCTTTTCCCCGTCTATGATGAATGTGCCGTTGAATATCTTATGCCGGCAATGCTCGGAGTTGACCTGGGAGAAACCGAATATTTCCGAGTCTGTCAGAGAGCGGTTCAGGCGCCGGGACAGATCCTGAAGATAACCTATCTCCTCTTCATTCAGGGCAAGGCCTTCCTCGCGGTTGTATGCTGCAATGTCCCGGATTTCCCTGACCTGCTCCGGAATACGTCCCGTGCGGAATACTTCCTGGTCCAGCCCATGGTACATTTCCTGTAGCATGGCATCGACAGTGTCGTGTTCCCCTACCGGGAAAAACTCCTCTATTCGGATTATTCCCGGGATGTTCATGGAAAGACAGATCTCGGTGGCTACCGTGCTCCAGGGCGTGACCATTTCACGGCGCGGACCTTTGAACCAGCCCTTGAGAAAAGGGTCGTCAGGACCGGTCGGGAGGGCTCCCCCGAACAACCAGGTCAGTGTTTCCAGATGGGCACCTGATAATGATCCTTCTGACTGTACCACCAGTACCTCAGAACGATTTTTCAGAAAAAAAGAGGTCATAGGTGCTGACTTAACTGCGAAGCGAATTAACGTACAGGTAGATCCTTGCAGCCGTATTGAGCGTATCCACGGCATCGAACACTTCCAGGATATTGTTGCCTGTTCCCAGTACCCCGTGGCGTTCCCACAACATTATTTGGAAATTCTTGAGGTCTTTAATACTGGCTTTTGCCAGTTCCATGGATCCGGGCATTTCATAGGGAACCCATGCCAATCCGTTGGGCACGCAGATTTTCACTTCTGCATGCATTTCATACAATGCCTCGGTTATGGCACGCGTGCTTTGTAATGCCTTGACATGAGAAAGGGCTATCAGCTCAGTGGGATGCGCATGGAAAACCACCCTTCTGCCAGCTGATACGGGAATCCCGTTCTGTATGGCTTCCTGTGCGAAAACCTGGTGCATGAGCATGTGAGCAGGCAGCTCCATGGTAGGTGGCAAATTCTTGTCTGCCAGTACATCAATGCTTTTACCATCCTGGGCTACCCGGGTAATGATCCCCTGGTCCATGGGATTCCTGGCAATATCACGCATCCTGGAGCCTGCACCGGTCAGGTAATAATACTGTCCTGACAGTTGCGGAATCGTATGGTATAGAGGTATCTTGTTGATGGAAGGCAGGTTTTTGTTTTCATCTCCTATGAATTCAGTGACGTTAACGGTGATGTTTCCGGCATTTCTTTCTGCCCAGCCTTTTTGCCACATGTATTCGGCAACACTGGCTATGTCATTGAGTTGCCGTTGCAGGGGTCCGTTGTACTTCAGAATCATTTTTTCAACTTTTAACTAGTAAACAAATTTTCATTATAACCAGGTCCAGAGTCCTGTGACTGTAGGTTTCAAAAGGGATCTTGTTACCTGCCAGGATATCAATGATCTTTTCATCCAGTTCAAGGGACTGTGCCAGGTTGTGGATACGGCCTTCCTGTTCAAAATATGATGTTCTTTGAATAAACAGGTTGAAATTATTGAACCGGTTGAAATTGTCTATGATCTCGCTGCGGAAAGCATCCGATACGTTTACTCCAAAAACAAGGCTGTTCAGCAGGGTGGCATCTGTTACCACAACGTCAACTTTGCCAACCAGCCTTTCCACACGGTGCGTCTGTACTTCAAATATGTGGTGCTGGTGGGGCTCGCTGCCATCCAGAATGTCTAATTTTTCATCCCATACCAGCTCTTTCGCGTATTCCGAAACGTATTCCGTTACAAGCCGTTGCTTTTTTAATTTACTTGCAATCTCCCAGGCACAGGTGGTCTTGCCCGCGGCAGGACCCCCAAAAAGATTGACAATCAAAGTGTTTTTGGATGGCATTTTATTGTATTTCAGGGCGCAACAAATATACTACTTTTTTAGATAGGAATACGGCAATTTTTCATTCCGGAAGGACCTTCCCCGGACCGGATGGTCTGTCATGCTGAATTCCAGTGTTCCCCCCTCAAGTAGCAATCCGTGGGTAATGTAAGATGTGTCCAGGACCTTGCCGTTCCATTTGACTTCTTTTACATAGATGTTCTTTTCTGTAAGACGGGGTGCTTCTATGGTCAGCACCTTGCCGCCTTCCAGGCGGACGGTCATTCTTTTAAAATAAGGCACTCCCAAAACATACTGGTCTGTTCCGGGACACAAAGGATACAGGCCCATGGCCGAAAAAACGAACCATGCCGGAGTCTCATCCTCCAGGCTGTAAGCGTCCATCATTTTCCGGATCTTTTCCTGTCCTTTCCAGGGAGATGCTGTCCATGTGTATAAGTAAGGAAGTTCTTGGAAAGACTCTGCCTTGTCCAACCGCCGCTCAAAGCCTTTCCTGCCGCCTGTCCTTTCAACGATATCGGCCATATTATGCGGAACAAACAGTAAGGCATCCCGGCAGGCCAGGGAATCTGCCGGCTCACTGCAGGCAGAGGGATTTGCCGGCTCACTGCTTGCAGAGGGATCTGCCGGCGCCGTCCAGCTGAGGTCCCTGTTCCGCTCCCGGGCAAAACCCGTTTCGGGTTCTATAAGCCATTGATAAGCTGTTACAAAAGGACGCACCCGGTTTACGGTTTCTGTTTGTCCTGCACCGGAAGCCATTACCATCAGACACCAGTTTGCATAGGAAAAATCTTTGGTCAGCCGGATAGATCCAGACCCGGGTTCAGCTCCTGCGGGCACGAATCCCGTTTCCCGGGCCGTGGATAGCAGCCCCTGGAAGGGAGTTTGCATTGTATTGGTCATGGCCTCCAGCAAGCGGGGTGTCAGGGAGGCCGGCAGGATACCCTTTATACAGGCATCTGTCAGCTGCGACATGGCTTTATCCAGTACGCCTTCTCCCGGCAATAATTTGGGCACACTCCTGTCATAATGGGCCAAACCTGAAGCGACGAATTGACGGCTTCTTTCGGGTTTAATCAATGTCATCAGGACATCCCGGACCATGCTGCCCTGATAGAGGGCGGCATAATTCACATGATACTCAGAGGTATGTATGTTGTTATCGTTGCCACGGAACCTGCCATCTGCATCATGTGATAAGGCAGGATGGATCATGGTCCGGGACAGGGACTCGTAAAACAGGCTCCTGCGCGATTCCAGCACTTCGTTCCCCCGGGGCTCGTCAATGGTGATGACTCCCAATTCTTTTTCCCAAAGCTGACCGGCTTCCCAGAGAAGCGTTTCAAAACCCTTCCCGTCCTGCTCTGCCTTCAGGTTATTCAAGGCTCCCATGGCATCTATGGAGGAAAATGCGATCTGGATTTCCAGGACCCCGTCTCCCACAAATTGCTGTCCACCCTTTACCAGGTCAAATACGAATACAACATCCAGACCGGGCCCGCCCATCAGGGGATAATTTTCCGGTGCCATGGTACTGTCGGTTGCAAAAAAACGCTTCACGGGCCGTGAGAAACGAATGGCAAAGTATGTGTGCCGGGTTTCCTTGTCGGCGCGGTTTATGATACTGCCGGTAACGGTATTCGGATCTTCTACCCTCAGCCCTGCCCACAGGATCCCTGAGCCGGGATTATCCCCGGCGACTGGACTTTCTCCTGAGCCGGGATTATCCCCGGTGCCTGGACTTTCTCCTGAGCCGGGATTATCCCCGGCGACTGGACTTTCTCCTGAGCCGGGATTATCCCCGGTGCCTGGACTTTCTCCTGAGCCGGGATTATCCCCGGTGCCGGAAAGATCCAGTAGGATCCTGCCTTCTTTTTGAGGTTCACCGGATGGGGTAAAAAAGGCATAGCGGTGCATTGCACCTCTTGGCGTGGCTGTAACCATAAGGTCCATATCCGGGTTCCTGGTTACTATGTGCAAAGATCCCGGAGTCTGGGGTGTGGTTCCTTCCTGCAGGGATAAAGGCCCGGCAGAAGGAACCAATCCCATGCTGCCGTATGCAGGGCCTGAAGCCGTATTAAAAAACCAGTGCTCAAGAGTCAGCACTTTTCCTTCCTGACGTTCTGTAATGCGCGGCACAACCTTTACACCACCAAAAGGCACGCAAATCCCCTGGTAAGGATCGCTTGCTGAAAGAATGGCCGGAAAACATACGGCCAGGACAAACCAGGTAAACCGTCTTATCATATTTCTATCAGGGTATAACTGCGTGATCCGATCCCCATCTTTTCGGCATGGGCAAGCCCGAATACCCCGTCTGTACGCGGATTTGCGTAAAGGAACTTATCTTCTCCCACCCTGGCATCCGTTCTGTCCGGATCGGCCACACTTCCGGGCATAGCCGGGGACTTTTTGGCCAGGTCGAAACAAGCCTGGTCAAGGGCCAGCGGATCAAACGAGGCCAGCATGCCTATATCCGGAATTATGGGGATATCGTTCATGCCCCAGCAATCGCACAGGGGCGACACATCCATGATGAAACTCACATGAAAATGCTCTTTCCCCTGCAGGACCGCCCAGGCATATTCGGAGATCTTGGCCGTCAGGCCCTGTGCCGTAGAAGATTTGACTGCCTGGGCCGTATCGTACTGGCACACGGCTATGCACTGTCCGCAACCGACACAGAGTTCGTAGTTGATGACTGCAATCTTTTCTTTATCAAGGGAAACAGCCCCTTGACGGCAATTCATCACGCACTGGCGGCATCCCGTGCAATTGGCCCGTTCTATGACCGGTTTGGAATCCGAGTGAAGTTGCAGTTTTCCTCCCACACTGGCCGAGCCCATCCCGAGATTTTTCAGGGCGCCTCCGAATCCCGTCATTTCATGGCCTTTGAAATGCGTCATGGTCACCAGCACATCGGCTTTGGCAATGGCCGAGCCTATGAGGGCTTCCCTGCAATACTCCCCTCTTGGAATGGGAATCACCACCTGGTCTGTTCCTCTGAGCCCATCGGCAATAATGACCGGAGCCCCGGGAACGCTTATGGGATTGAATCCGTTCAGGTAAGCTATGTTCAAATGGTCCACGGCATTGGAACGCCAACCGCTGTACAGGGTATTGGTATCGGTCAGAAAAGTCCGGGCACCCATCTTCCGCAGCAATTCCACCATCCTGGACGCATAATTGTGACGTATAAAAGCCAAATTCCCGCGTTCTCCAAAATGGATCTTGATGGCCGTAAATTTATCCTTGCAATCAAGCCGCTCAATTCCGGCGGCCTTGACAAGCAGTTCCAGCTTTTTGGTCAAACTCATGCCGGAACGTGATTTGAAATCAGTAAAAAAAACTTCACTCATGACTGTTTGTTTTCCGCGGTCTAAGATAGCAAGATTTTACGTATCTTTAGGAAGTAAAATCAACGTGTCTGATCATGAAAACAGCAGCCCGGTGCAATACACATTTCCAGGCCGATGTCATAAAAGGGAACCTGGAAAACGAAGGATTTCATCCCGTCGTTTTTGACAGCAGCATGAATTCCATACTGCCCTTGGAAGCTATGTCCTCGGAAAACAAGATCGTTGTCAACGTTCCCGACAAGGAATACCAGGCGGTAAAGGAGTACCTGGACACCCGGAAAAACGGATCTGATCAGGATTGAATTATTTTCCCTGCCCTGTCCACCAGCTCCAGTACGTCCAGGCTTCTTTGGTGCGTGTTGACGGCAGATTCTTTGGCGCCGGATGCAATAACGTCCAGGAATATTACTCCTGTTTTTTCTTCTCTTTTCTTTCTTTATGACGATCAAATAAGTAAAACACTAAGACCATAAGAAGTGAAACTATGACTGAAGAAATCACATCTCGCCAAGCAGGTCTATTGGAGAAAAGTATATCCGATGTGAGAAAAAAAGAATAAAAGGCAAAGAAAACGAGATTGTATTTTATTTTTTTCATAACCAGTCTGAAATATATTTTCATGGAGCCACTGATGTCATACAAGCAAATATTGAAGCGATAGCAGCAGCTGCTGCAATAACAACCGCGTCAAGTGGTCCTAACCATGCACCAATATAAGCAGCAGCGACAGCGGCCTCTGCATCAGCATATATTATGGGTTCGATTAAAGACCAAAGATAATCCCAATCGAGGCATTTTGTTGAGACATCATCAGTTTGCGAATCTATCCATTCATTGATGTTTTCATCCCAATATAGAGCTGAATCAACAAAAACAGCAGCGGTCACAGCGCATATGTTAAAAAGTTCATCTGATGTGCTAACGTATTTTTCTGAAAAAAGGACTTGAGATACATCGTTTTCTATCTGATCAATATTATCGAAATCAAGGACGCCCATTAAATCATTAAGAAACTCATTTGAGATTTGAACAGATTGATCACTCCGGGTTTTAATATTATCGAATAATATTTTATGTGAAAGAGCCCGGAATTCACTTTCATTATATTCAATACCATTAGCGTCTAAATAAGATAAACTGATTCGATCAATCTCTTTAACAATGCCATCATGATTTACCAGAATATTTGGGTTGAAAAGATCAGGTGATGCTTGCTCACGAAAAGTACGTATTAAACCACTATGATGATGTGCAGCAGACAAACATTCGTTAAAAACGTGTTGTCTTTCAATTAATTCTGACTTTTCTTCTGAAGAATTTATTTGGCAAGAATTAGAGACTAGGCAGATAGCTAATAACAAAATAGTTCGTTTCATTTTAATTGTTATTTTTTAGAAGTTAATAATGATGTAGCATAATCTTAAAAATTTTAATTGTTAATAAATGTCGTATAGGTCAAATAGATGGCACGAGTATCATTGGATGCAAAAATTGGATTCAAAAAGGGATGTCGGAATATAATAAGACAGAACGTTAACAGGTGAATATTTACCGACTGAGTAAATATATTAAAAAATTGAATTTAATCCAAATAACCGGATGAGACACTATACATGTCATCCACAATTGTGGGCACTAAAAGCTCTGTTGTGGTCCCATCCCGCACTACCAGCATTCCTGCTCAAACAAGCGCCCGGTGCTATTCAAGGCGGTGCGCCAAATGCTCTTGGCGTTTTTGGCGTTTATAGAGGTGCTGCTTCGCAGCATCAATCATTTTTTGCGAGTATACTAAAAGCAGGGATAACTGCCAAAAGTCCCCAATTGCTTTCTGAATTCATGGATTGACCAAAAGAGGTTCCACTTGTGTCCGGTTCCACCTGTTTGCGAGTTCCACCCTCCCCGGTGTTACAGTTTCCCGGCCCTGTCCACCAGCTCCAGTACATCCAGGCTTCTTTGGTGCGTGTTGACGGCAGATTCTTTGGCGCCGGATGCAATAACGTCCAGGAATTCCTTCACTTCATAAAACATGTCGTCCGCAATGGTCGGCACCGAAAGGTCTGTTGTGGTTCCGTCCCGCATGACCAGCACGGGGTCTTTCATGGTGGAAAGCTTGCCAATGAGGATCCTTCCGTTTTCCCCCTGGATCTCGGATGGCAGGAAAGAATCCGAGATCTTGGAGAACACCACCACCGCCTCCATCCCGGGATAGGTCATCAACACCGAGCCTTGTCCGTCCACCCCGGTGGAGAGGAGTGTTGCCGAGGCCTGCAGCTGTTGCGGCATGCCAAAGAGATGCACCAGCGGCGCCAGCCCGTAAACACCCAGGTCCCGCAGCGCTCCTGTCCCCATTCCGGCCCGAAATGCATTGCTTACCTCGCCTTTCTTGAAGTTGTCGTAACGCGAGGAATATTGGCAGAACTGTGCAAAAAACCTTCTTACCGTACCGATGTGCGGCAAGGCTTCCCGCACGCGGGCAAAATTGGGCATCAGGGTGGTCTTCATGGCCTCCATGAGCACTACCCCGTTGCGGCGGGCCGCCTCTGCCATGGCCTTACCTTCTGCCAGCGACGGTGCCAGCGGTTTTTCACAAAGCACGTGTTTCCCGTGCTCCATCATCAGGATAGCCTGCGGGGCATGGCAACAATTGGGAGAGGCAATGTAGACGGCATCCACCTGATTGTCGGCAGCCAGTGCTTCCAGCGATGTAAAGGTTTTCCCGGCTCCGTGCATGGCGGCAAATTCGCTGGCACGCTCCTGTGTCCGGGAATAAACAGCTTGTAAGAAAAAACGGGGATCATGAGCGGCTCCCCTCAGAAAGGAATCCACGATCACATTGGAACCAATGGTGGCAAAACGGATCATAGGAAAAAGTGAGTTGTACTGGATTCGAACCAGTGACCCCTACCCTGTCAAGGTAGTGCTCTAAACCAGCTGAGCTAACAACTCAATGTGTCAAGGCGCGCAAATGCTGGGCAAAAATACAAAAAAGAACCAATTAATCAATACGCCGGAATTGCACCGCTTCGCGCTCCATCCGGTTGGCCCGGCGTTCCAGTTTGCGCAGTTCCAGCTTCACCGGAGCGGTGACCAACTCGGGACAATTGAAAGAACGGGTAAGGGTCCCGTAAAAGTGTTCCGGGTCCTTCTGGGGCAAGAGGAACGGTTTGCCCGCATTGCCCTGTTCATCGATATATCCGATGTAAGGCAGCACCAGCAATCCGTCCTGCCGCCGGCTGGAAAAAACCACCCACCTGGAATTGCTGCTCCAGCTGTGATAGCTTTCCACATCGGGGCTGTTCCAGGCGTCAAGCAAACGCCATGTGTTGTCTTCCAGGTCCAATAGGGCCAGTTCCGAGGCCCTGTGATTCACCGGGAACGTGCCGAAATCCAGCAGGGAAAAAAGGATGTACAGGCTGTCGGGTGAGGGAACGGGCTGGGAAATGCTTTTTCCAATGGAAACAGCGTCGATGACCGTATGGATCTCTTGCCCGGTTTCGCCGGTGAGCGGATCAAAATCCACCCGGCACAGATCGTACCTCAGGTCCCGGTATTCTGTGGGCAGGTTCTGTTCCCTGGCCAGGCAGAAATACAGGGAACGCCCGTCGGAAGAAAATTTTGGAAACGTCTCAAAAGCCCCGGTGGTCAGCAGGTCTGATGCCAGTATGCAATTTTCCTGCGTATCGTAGATCACAATGTCCGAGACCAGGTCATACACTTCCACCCGGTCTTCTGCTGTCACGTGGAAGGATTGGTAGGTTTTGTTGAGCGAATAGGCAATGTAGCGTCCGTCGGGATGCCAGGAAGGATAGGAAAAGGCCGAGGAGGTGGAGTCGGTCCGGCTGTCCAGGTATCGGAATGTTCCTTCTTTCTGCAGCACTGTGGCTCCCTTCTCTCCCCTTACGTGAAGGGAAAAATATTCGGGATCACCCTGTTTGAAGGAATGGCAATTCGCGCAGGTTTGAGGGATCAGGGTGTTTTCATAAATGGCGCTGGTGCGGAACGAGGACAGTTCGCGCTGGTAGATGTCCACTTTACTGTACACTTCGTACCCGGGGGCAATATAACGAAAAACCATTCCGTGATCTATGGGCCGGGCGTTTACGTAAATGGTGAAGGGGCGGTAACTGTGCCATTGCTTTCCATCCCAGCCCCTGAGTGTAACCAGAAGACTGTCTCCCGCATTCTTTTCCAGCAAACGGGCCCAACCGCCCATGGAAAAACGGACGTGCCGCTTTCCGGACCCTTTGATAAAACTTCCATCGGCCCCCTCCACCCATGCTTCCAGGCGGCTGAATGCAGGCTCCTCATCGCTAAGCAACGTGGTCTTTTCCAGGGTAAAATTCAGGGGAGCGATATTGACCGGTACCGTTACTTCCTTGTAATCGGGCCATATGGCCGGAGGGGAATCCTCCGGAACCACTTCTCCGCCTGCATAATGGCACGCAACGATGGCCATCAGGGCCATGCATGCCAGGCTATATTTTGGTAAAAAAGACATAATACCAATACGTTTTTCCAAAATCCTTTTTCAGTTCCCTTTCAGGCCTTCCGCCTGCAAACTGTTGATACATGGCTGTAAAATCATCCAGTCTTTTGCGTACGTCTCCGGATATGTTCCAGGGGATGCCTTCCAGCGAGCTGTTGTTCTGTACCCAGTACAAAGCCAGGGCTTCCTGGTATGGAACGGGAAGGGTTTTATCACTTCCGGAGGGATATTCCAGGGTAATGTAATCGGCAAAGCGTTCCAGGTCCTTGGCCAGTAAGGTATAGGCCAGCATGTAGGCGTAAGCCATCTTGTTCTCCCGGTTGTTCCGGTACAGGATATCCAGCATGGCATTGAGTCCCTGGGGGCTGAAGAGCATTTCGTCCCGGTAACGGATCCTGCGGATGCGGCCATAGACAGGATGTGCTGCTATACGTTCTTCATCTCCAAGTCGGTCCTCATTTCCAAGGTGTTCCTCATTTCCAAGGCGCTCCTCATTTCCAAAGTGTTCCTCATTTCCAAGGTATTGCATGGCCTCTTGCGCCCATTTCCGGTAAAAGAGGGTCTTTGAAAGCTGCTCCAGGTAACCGCGGGCTACCCGGTAATGACCGTTGATTATGTTTGTTTGGGCAAGGAGTTTATAAGACCGGGCACTCTTTTGAAAATCGGGGATCGCCTCCATGGCGTCGTAGGCGTTCCGTTGTGCAGAATTGACCATGCCCAGGTGAAGGTACACCTGGGACATCATCAAAGGGGTCACGAAATCCCGGCGAAAAGGAAGCATAAGGCCTTCGGGACCCTGTTGCGGGTAGTGGAACAGCTCCGTTTCCAGGCGGCCGGTATGCCATAAGGCCAGGTTGACGGCCACCATTTCAATGGAGGAACCGGGGGTATCTTTTTGCGCTCGCTGCAGGACCTGGTCCCATTGCTCTTCATACACAAGAATGTCGTATTCAAAGAGCCTTTCCTTATCCAACCCGGCAAAACGGAACAGGCCAAACACGGTCCCGGCAGTGATCAGCACACACAACACCGCAGAAATGATCCGGCTTCCACGGCCAGGTTTTGGCGCGGCGATCTGCTGTTTCACGCTATCAGGGCACGCGGCGGGGATCCGGCGTTTCATGCTACAAGATTTTGGAGCGGGGATCAGCCGGCACAACAGGGGGACGGCGGCTGCCAGTGCCCAGGCCACGTACTGCAGGGGGTATGAAAAATAGTAGTATCTATAGAAATGGAGCCCTCCCAGTAGTTTTTCATAGGGATACTGCCAGAAAATACGCGCGGCCATAGGATACAGGAAAACAAGCGCCACTGCCGGAAGCACCTGTAGGGCATACGTTTTCCAGCGGCCTGTGCCTCGGCAAGCGGTCTCCATGCGACCGGTCCTTCCGGGAACTGCTTCCCCGGTGCAAAACGCCTCCAGGTAGAGGAAACAGGCCGTAAAGATGAGTACCGTTCCGCCGGCCAGAAAGAACAATACCAATTGCAGGACATAAAATACGGCGATCCTTGATTTTCCGTCGCCAGCGCGCTGGTACAGATTCACTGCCCACAGGGCCAGCAACAGGGCCACCACCGCCGAGATCAGGTAATTTTCATTGCACAAAAGCAGCCAGACAAAAGCAGAGGGCAAATATGTGAGTGGATACCAGAGAGGGTTGCCGGGTACTCTGCCAGGTGCATTGCCGGTATTACTGCCGGATATGCTGCCAGATTCCCATCTGCCGGATGCAATACCCTGCGCCCTGTATGCAATCGCTGCCACCAACCGTTGCATAAGCATCAGCAACAAGGCTATAATGAGAGCTCCGGCCCACGGGTACCGGAAGAATTGGGTAAAAAAACCGCCCAGGTAAAAGGAAAAGCCTTCCGGATGCAGGACCGAGTCCATGAAATAATCCATCCCAAACCGGAAAAACTGGAACTGTTCGTGAAACCGCAAATGGTACGGAAGCACTAACCAGAAAAAAAGAAAAACACCCAGCCCGAATACCAGTGAACAGACTTTTCGCATAAGACAAAGTTAAGAAAAAGCTTCGCTTGCGGTGCGCCAAACGTGTTTGGCGCGTATAAAATGCTGCTTCGCAGCACCAATTTGTTTTTTTATGCCCCTGTGGGTCAGAATTGCACATAATCCGCCGGTTTGTCCACAGAAACAGCCTTATATGTGGATGAAAGGCAGAAAATCCCGGGTTCCTCCACAAAAACAGTCCTTTATGTGGATAAGATGCCATAAAACGAAGGTTCCTCCACAAAAATGGCCTTATATGTGGATGAAAGGCAGAAAATCCCGGGTTCCTCCACAAAATCGGCCTTATATGTGGATGAGTTGTCTTTTCTCTGAGAAGAGTTGACTTCAGCGTGTTATACCTTAGTTTACTTACAATGAATGGGACTATGGAAACTGTGGAATGAACTCCGTTATGTTTAACTCAGAAGAGGTACCAAGACCCGGAGGTGGCACCTTATTCTTTTTAATGGGGACTTCTATAAATTAACACTATGATATTCTGGATATTATTTGTATATTTAATGCATAAAATATAGTGTTTTATGAAGATATATAAATCAACAGGAAACAGGGGATTATTTGATGAACAGGAAAACCATAGGAAACTATCAGCAATTGGCAACCCTTTGGAGATGGTCCAAAATGTAATTGATTTTGAGATGTTTAGGGACACATTGGAGGATGGTGTTTTGACCAAAGATAAAAAGAGTCCTGCGGGAGCAAAGCCATATGATGTAGTAATGATGTTCAAGATATTGATACTTCAACGGTATTATGGACTGGGCGACACACAGCTTGAATACCAGATTATAGACAGGCTGAGTTTTAAGAAGTTTCTTGGGCTTGAAAGTGGCGACAAAGTACCCGATGAAAAGACGGTATGGGCATTCCGGGAAAAGCTGACCAATGAAGGTTTGGTAGAAAAACTCTTTTCACAATTCAATGCACATCTCAAATCACAAGGATTAATAATGAACGAAGGGAAAATGATAGATGCCAGTTTTACCATAGCCCCTCGACAACGCAATACAAAAGAAGAAAACAAAAAGATAAAAGAAGGTGTTGGCAATGAATTGTGGGAGGACAAGCCTAATAAGAAGAAACACAAAGACATAGATGCCCGCTGGACGAAGAAAAACGGCGAAACATTTTATGGTTATAAAAACCACGCAAAAGTTGACTCAAAAAGCAAATTCATTGATAAATACAAAGTTACGGATGCTTCTGTCCACGATTCACAAGCCTTGGACGATTTACTGGAAGAAGAAGACAAAGGACAGGACATTTACGCGGACAGTGCTTATACGGGAGAAGACCAGGAAAAAACAATCAATAAATATGGCATGAACAATAAAGTCCATGAAAAAGGATACCGAAATAAACCGTTAACAGATGAACAGAAAGCCAACAACAAAGAAAAATCGCGGACGCGCGCGAGGGTAGAACATGTATTTGGATTCATGGAGCAGAGCATGAACGGCTTAGTTGTTAAATCGGTGGGCATTACACGAGCAACCGGCATCATAGGATTAATTAACCTTACTTACAATTTATTCAGATATGAGCAGGTAATGAGATTAACCATTTCATAAATGGTATTGCGCTGTCAGTTAGTTGGTTGGTCGCAAAAAACAAAAAAGTGATGTAGAATTTTAGAAAAATATCCCACATTTACACTGATTTGAAAATTTCGGTAAAGGGTTCTTCGATTTTTCAAATCAAAAAACGGGGAAAATGAATTTTTAGAACCCACCTAATATAATAACTGGCACCGTATTTCACTTTTTCAGGATAATGGTATTGTTCATTATAGGTAATATTTAAAGTAACTGATTTTACGGGGTATTCTTTATTTTTGTCTTTATCTTCTATTGATCTTTCAATATTTTCCAATGTCCACCCAATGAAATCAAAAAGCTCTCTAACGCTTTTAACAAAAGGCACTTTATGTGGAGTTTGACTTTCAAGAACCGATGATACGTTATTTTGGACACTTATCGTTGCAGGGCCGTTGGGGCCGATGTCACTACTCATATAATCAAAAGTGAACACATAATTTTCAATATGCTGAGCCTCCCATGCCGTATATTCTTTTTCAAAAGACTCTCTGTCTATTTCTACTTTCATTTCAGGAATTTGGTAGTGTTTCATCGAGTGTGTCCGGCCTTCTCAAGGAGGTTAGTTTAGCATTTCAAATTTAATAATTTTTTGTGTTTTCTGGAGGAAACAATTTTTGATC
>Ga0302246_1000157_pt1 | contig 68673 bp, 75 predicted proteins | sample AAG_UR_Trp_MG_FD_193533 | JGI IMG/M metagenome (GOLD analysis project Ga0302246, IMG submission 193533) | Enriched activated sludge microbial communities from anaerobic digester in WTTP, New Holstein, Wisconsin, United States - AAG_UR_Trp | ecosystem: Engineered > Bioreactor > Anaerobic >... | reverse complement strand
CTACCAGTTTCCCGAGAAGCTCATTCCGCTCATGTACCGCAAGGCGACGGCGGGCGAACCGCTACCCGTATACGGCGACGGCGGCAATGTCCGCGACTGGATACATGTCGAAGACCATTGCCGGGGCGTATTGCTGGCACTTGAGAAGGGACGCCCCGGCGGCATCTACAACTTCGGCGGTGCGTCCGAGAGGACGAACCTCGAGGTCGTACGGCTGATACTGAAACTGACGGGTCGCACCGAAGAGCTCATCCGATTCGTGAAGGACAGACCGGGGCACGACAGGCGCTACGCCATGGACTTCACCCTTGCTGCCCGTGAACTTGGCTACGCCCCTGAACACAGCTTCGAAAACGGCCTTGCTGCCACCGTAGACTGGTACCGCGCCAACGAGGCGTGGCTTGCCAGTGTGGAATCCGGAGCGTACAGGGAATGCATGGACCGCTGGTATGGAGACAGACGATGACCGCGCGGCCGCGTGCGGTCGTACTGGGGGGACGCACCGGGCTTCTGGGGCAGTCCCTCGTGCTTGCGTTGCGAAACGGAGGCTGGGATGCCGTGCCCGTCGGACGCGACGATGTCGACGTCCTTGACGCAGAACGCCTGGCCGACTTCATCGACAAGGCTTCGCCACAAGCGGTCTTCAACACCGTGGCGTGGACGCAGGTCGACCTTGCAGAAGAGCATGAGCAGGAAGCCGCCCAACTGAACCGGGCGCTGCCCGCCTCTCTTGGACGCATCGTTCGTGGTACCGGCATGCACCTTGTGCATCTGAGCACCGACTTCGTGTTCAACGGACGCAAGACGACGCCCTACACCACCGACGACACCCCCGACCCGGCTTCAGTCTACGGGGCGACCAAACTGGCTGGCGAAACCGCCCTCCTGTCCATCGCCCCCGACAACTGCTGCGTCGTCCGCACCGCATGGCTGTTCGGTCCCGGCAGACGCAACTTCGTTCAGACCATTCTGGGACTGTGCGCCGCCAAGGACGACATACAGGTGGTGCACGACCAGACGGGGTCGCCGACCTACACGGTGGACCTTGCCGCCGGTTGTGTACGCCTTGCCGAATTGCGGGCAACGGGTCTTTTCCATGTGGTCAACGCAGGGCAGGCAAGCTGGTGCGAACTGGCCTCCGAAGCCGTGCATCTGGCGGGCCTGCACTGCAAGGTGCACGCCATCACTTCCAAGGACTGGCCTCAGAAGGCCGCCCGCCCTGCCTACTCCGTACTCGACACGTCACGTTTCACAGAAGTCACCGGCATCGTCCCCCGCCCATGGCCACAGGCCTTGCGGGACTACATCTACAAGGATTGCATCCCCTCCGGGAACTGACCCGCGGCAACGCCGCACCCCCGTGCCATGCCCCTGCCCCCGCTTCTCTCCCGTGTTCTCGGCGCGGCGACCGGTTCGTTCCGTGACGCCATCCATGTGAGCCTTGGCCTGTTCAGGGTCATGGTACCCATCATCATCGCGGTCAAGATACTGGCTGAGCTCGACCTCATCCGCTACCTCGCACTGCCCCTCGAACCCGTGATGCGCCTTGTGGGTCTGCCGCCGGACCTCGGCCTTGCATGGGCAACCGGCATGGCTGTCAACATCTACAGCGGGCTGCTGGTGTTCGCTTCGCTGATGACCTCCATGGAGCCGCTTTCGGGCGCACAGGCGACCGTGTTCGCCACCATGATGCTCATCGCCCACAGCCTGCCTGTCGAAGGGCGCATCGCGCAGCAATGCGGCGTACGCATGATGCCGCAACTCGCCATCCGCATCGTCTGCGCCATCGTCTGCGGCTTCGTCCTGCACAGGGTGTACTCCGCCACAGGCTGGCTTGCCGACCCTGCCACCATGCTGTGGGAACCCCGCCGTGTCGAACCGGGGCTGGTGCCGTGGGGGCTGAACGAACTGCGCAACCTCTTCTCGCTGTTCTGGGTCATCTTCGCGCTGATGCTGTTCAAGCGGGCCCTCGACCATTTCGACGTCACCCCGCTGCTCAACGCCGCGCTGCGCCCCGTACTGCGCCTGCTGGGCATCGGCCCCAACGCCGCCACCATCACCGTGGTGGGCATGTGCATGGGCATCATCTACGGCAGCGGCCTCATCATCCGCGAAGTGAACAAGGGAACGCTCGACAGACACGACGTCTTCTGTTCCATCACCCTCATGGGACTCGCCCACGCGCTCATCGAAGACACCCTGCTGATGGTGCTCATCGGCGGGGACATCAGCGCGACATTGGGCGGCAGGCTGCTCTTCGCCCTTCTCTTCGTGGCGGTCATCGGGCGTCTCACCCCACGCCGGACGTCTCCCGCAGCGGCCAGGAGCGCGTGACATGCCCCCTTCCATCTGGATCAATACCGGTGAACTTTCGGGCGACATGCACGGGGCCGCCCTGCTTGAGGCCCTGCGCGCCCTCGCCCCGGACCTCTCGTGCACCGGCATGGGTGGCCCCTATCTGCGGGCGGCGGGGCAACAGGCCATGCTGCGCGTGGAAGACCTCTCGGTGATGGGCATCACCGAGGTCATCGCCTACCTGCCGCGCATATTCTCCATGCTGCGTGACATACGCGCCGAACTCGCCCGTACCCGCCCTGACGCCGTCGTGCTCATCGATGCCCCGGAATTCAACTTCCGTGTGGCGAAGGCGGCGACCGACCTCGGCATCCCCGTCTACTACTATATCAGCCCCAAGATATGGGCGTGGCGCACCGGAAGGGTGCAGTTCATCAAACGTCATGTGCGGCGCATGCTCTCCATCCTGCCCTTCGAGGTGGATTTCTACCGCCGCCACGGCATGGAGGTCGACTATGTGGGAAACCCGCTGGTCGACATGGTGGATTGGCCCGCACTTGCCGCCATCGCACCCGTCGCGGGGCGCATCGGCCTCATGCCAGGCAGCCGTCGCAAGGAAGTGGAGTCGCTGATGCCTGCATTCGGCGACGCGGCGCGGCTCATGCTCGAACACCGTCCCGGTCTCGAATTCCACTGCATGCGCGCCCCCTCCACCACGGAAGCGGCCCTGCGTGCCCTGTGGCCACAGGACATCCCCCTGCACATCGTGGCCCCCGAAGACCGCTACCACGCCGTGCGCTCGTGCCAGATGCTCATCGCAGCATCCGGCACCGCCACCCTTGAGACGGCACTCATCGGCACCCCCACCCTCGTCACCTACAAGGTCTCGCCCTTCAGCTACTGGCTTGGTCGCAAACTGGTAAAAGTGCGCTTCGCCGCCTTGCCCAATCTCGTTCTCGACCGCGAGGTCTTCCCTGAACTCCTTCAGGAGAAGGCCACCGGCCCTGTCATCGCACAGCACGCCGCAGCATGGCTCGATGCCCCCGAGGCCCTTGCCGCAGTGCGCTCCGAACTTGACGTCCTGCGCACCATGCTGGGTGAACCCGGTGCAGCGGGACGGGCTGCACGCATCATCATCGACGACCTGACGGGCCGGAAGCAGCAGGATTGACAGACCGGCGGAACCTCAGACACGAAAGGCCCCGGACGTTCGTTCGTCCGGGGCCTTGTGCTTTGCGACTTCATGCGCGCATCAGTATCGCGGTTTCTGGTGCCAGCGCCACGCGGAATCGATGATGGCGTCGATATCCGTGAACGACGGCTTCCAGCCCAGTTCACGCCCTGCGAGGGTGCTGTCAGCGACCAGCCACGCCGGGTCGCCGGGGCGGCGCGGGGCCATGCTATGGGGCACGTCACGACCTGTCACGCGCCAGGCGGCCTCCACGACCTGCTTGACCGAGAAGCCATTGCCGTTGCCGAGGTTGAAGGCATGGGCTCCCGGCTTGAGTTGCATGTAGGACAGGGCACGCAGGTGGGCGTCGCACAGGTCGGCCACATGGATGTAGTCACGGACGCATGTGCCGTCGGGCGTATCGTAGTCATCGCCGAAAATCTTCAGTTCAGGCCCGGTGCCAAGGGCAGCGCGCAACACGTTGGGGATGAGGTGCGTCTCGGGCTTGTGCGACTCGCCGATGTCGCCAGCCTCATCGGCCCCTGCCGCATTGAAATATCGCAACGACACAGACCGCATCCCGTAGGCGTTGGCGTAGTCGCGCAGGGCCTGTTCGATCATGAGCTTGCTGCGCCCGTAGGGGTTGACCGGCTGCCGGGGGTGGTCTTCGGCGATGCGCGCCGTCAGGGGATTGCCGAAGACCGCCGCAGAAGACGAGAACACCAGACGGGAGACGCCAGCCTCACGCATGGCCTCGAGCAGATTGATGGTGCCGACGACGTTGTTGACGAAGTAGATGCCGGGGTCGGTCATGGACTCCCCGACGAGGCTCTTTGCCGAAAAATGCATGACGGCATCGAACGAGTGCTCTGCGAACAGCCTCCGCAAGGCCTGCCTGTCGAGCAAGTCGCCACGCACGAGGTCGACATCCCCCACCGACTCTGCATGGCCCGTTGACAGGTTGTCGAAGATGATAGGCACATACCCGTGCTCGACAAGAGCCCGCACCATATGCGAGCCTATATATCCCGCGCCGCCACAAACCAGAACATTGCTGCAACAGCCGCTTACGGTCATGTTTCCCCCTCCGGTCAAGGTGGCGAGGCCGCTATGGTCGCAGCGGTTGCCCCCACAGGCCGTTTTCCGTACAGATGTCGTGAGAGGTTTCTATCATATGCCCACCATGATGCAACATTGCTCTCGTACTCCACGAGTGCACATCCGGCCGAATACGGCAACAGCCACCGCGGTACGCGCCGTGCTCTTCCTTCTCGCACTCTTTGCGGCGTCCGTTCAGGCTCACGCCGCGCTGCCCCTCACCCCGGAAGACCTCACCGCCATGGGTGACGCTCTCGTCCGCACCCCCGTACAGCGCGACGAAATCCCGGCACTCTATCGCCCGCGCTACGTTGAAGCCATAGACGCCTCGCTCAGTCTGGACGACATCGACCCGGTATTCATCGTACCCCTTCCGGGGGGTCCGCGCATCTATCCGCAGCGCATCATGGTATGGCATGAGGTGGTCAACGAACTACTCGAGGACCAGCCGTTCTGCATCACCTACAGCCCGATCACCGGGACGGCGACAGCCTACCGCAGCCGCACCGGGCGTACGCCCCTCATCTTCGGGGTCGAAGGCCGGCTTCTGTACGGTAACACCGTGATGTTCGACCGCACCACCGAGAGTCTGTGGTCGCAGATGCTGGGCCTTGCGTTCGAAGGCCCCCAGAAGGGGAAACTGCTCGAACGCATTCCCCTGTACCGGACGACATGGGGCCACGCCCGTAACGCACTGCCTCGCGCGCTCGTCCTCTCCTACCCGCTGGGGTCGCGCCGGGCGTACGGAAAAGACCCCTACGGTTCCTATCTGAGGCCCGGAACCTACTACGACAACGACCAGCTCATCTATGCTGTTCCGAAGCGGGACAAGCGTCTGCCGCTCAAGAAGCGGGTCATAGGCATCGATTTCGAAGGAGCACGCGCCGCCATCGAACCGGATGCGGTGCGCAAGGCGGGCGTACTCAACCTGACTCTGGGCATCACCCCCATCGCCGCCGTCTACGCGCCGGGGGCGGGCATCATCCGCATCTTCGACGCCCGCATATGGGGCCGCCCCACGACCTTCGAGATACGCGAAGGCAAGCTGCGCGACCGCGAGACCGGTAGCGTATGGACGCTGGAAGGCAAAGCCGTCGAAGGCAAGCTCAAGGATGCCGTACTCCCCGAGATTCCCGGGGTCGAGTCGATGTGGTTCGCGTGGTTCGCCTTCCATCCCGACACCGTGGTGATGCCCGGCAACGACCCGCTGTCGCTCCCCTTCGCAGGCCAACAATGACGAAGCCACCACTTCTGCCGGGAGGTGCTCGCCTCGGGGCCGTGGTCTTCGACTTCGACGGGACGCTCGCCCGCCCTGAACTCGACTTCGGGGTCATGCGACGTGCCGTTTCCGAAGCTGTCGTGCCGTTCATGCCGCAGGCCGAACCACGCCCCGACCTGCCGGTGATGGAATGGCTGCAGACCGTGCACGACGCACTGGCCGCGACAGCACCCCAGAAGGCAGACCGCGCATTCGCGGCAGGTCACGACGCCATCCGCGCTGTCGAGGTCGAAGCGGCACGACGTACAAGCCTCTTTCCGTTCGTGCGCCCCCTTCTTGCCGCGCTGACGACAGCCGGTGTCGCAACCGGCATCATCACCCGCAATTGTCCGGAAGCTGTGCGCACCGTGTTCCCTGACGTGGACGAACACTGCGGCTGCCTGCTCACCCGTGATGACGTGAAGGTGGTGAAGCCCCATCCGGGCCATCTGCTGGAGGCATTGGCACTGCTGCAACGGGGCCCGCACGAGACGCTGATGGTCGGCGACCACCGCATGGACGTGGAGACGGGAATACGGGCAGGGGCTTTCACCGCCGGAGTGGCGTCGGGCGAAACGTCACGCGAACTGTTGCACGAGGCGGGTGCCACCTATGTGGCCGACGATTGCCACGACCTGTTCACCCGGCTCGGCTTGTTCACTGCCTGAGGGGCACGAAGGGGGAAGGCCGTTACCTGTCGGCACTCTGCCTCGCGGCGAATGACCATCCCCGAGGAGACCGGACACGGCAGCATGCCCCGCCCCACACGGCCGAACGGCCGGATGGTCGCCGTTGCAGAGGACGGCTTGGGCGCGAAGGCACCGCTGCCTTCATTGGTGCATTTCTCGCGGGGGCTACCAACCGGGAGACGTCGCCCCGTCCCCGGCTAGGACGGCCTTCTGGCCAGCACGAGCGCTCCCGCCCCGGCCCACAGGCGTTCGCGTCGCACGACGGAAAGGCCGTGTCGTGCCACTAGCCCCTCCACACCACCGGCACGCATGAACGCCCTGAAGTTGCGGTAATGCGCCCCGCCCGCGATGCGTTCGGGTACATGTACGAACAACGCAGCGGGCAGGTCGATGTTGCGCTCGGCCATGCGGTACTCCGCAAGCAGCACCTGCGGGGCGACCCGCAACGCTTCGCATAGCACGGCATCAGCCACTTCACGGTCCATCTCGTGCAACGCGAGAGAGACGAGAGACAGGTCGAACGCATCGTCCGCAAAGGGCAATGCTCCCCCATGCGCCCTGACGATGTCTCCCCCTTGCCCCTGCGAAAGCATGGCAGCGGAGACATCCGCACCGTAGGCACGTACCCCGGCAGCACGCAGCAGCGCCAGTTGGCGCCCGGTGCCGCAACACAGGTCGACCATGCGTCCGACGACGGCCTCACGGCACAACGCCACCACGGCCTCACGCATGGAACGCAGCGGCCAGCCCAGCAGGGGTTCATACCAGCTGGCGACACGGGCGTAGGGGTCGCGGGCATCAAAGGTGGATGCGGGGGGCGTCATGCTCCCCCCCTGCCCCGTGCTGCATCGGCGAGGTCGGACAGGATGCGGGTACGGGCGCGGGCGATGTCGTCCGAAGCGGGCAACGCGGAAAGGATGTTCTCCACAAGGCCTGAAGCCGCCAGCATCCGGCGCGATGCGGGGAAACGAAGATCACGCACCCATGTGCCGAGAAGCAGCCTGAAGTCATTGACATAGCGAAGGTCTGCATAACTCGCCACGCGCCCCGCCAGCACATCCGCCACGATGACGGGTGACCACTTACCGGGCGCATCCTCCACGTGCAGCACCACGACCTTGTCGCGCTCCGCACCGGGGGCCAGATGCGGCGCCATGACCCTGAAGATGTCGAGTTTATCGGCATCGCGCACCACATCGGTCACGGTCCGGGCATCGTCCGGGATGCCTGACGGCACACGAAAGCGGTTGTGCATGACCACCGCGCCAAGCACCAGTCTCCGCACTTCAACAGGTTCGTCATCGAGCGCCCCGGCTTCGCGCAACGTCCGCCCGCCAAGCAGGGCATGGTTGACCGAACGCGGGTCGCTGAAGGTGCGCCAGCGCCTGTACTGCGGAAAGCGCCCCGTGTCGTGATACAGGGCGGCAAGAAGGGCCGCACGCTGCACCAGCGGCGAGAAGTCCTCGCTGTCCACTATGCTGCGGGCATTGGAGAGCACATGGTGGGTGTGCTCTATCTTGAGGCGCACAGGGCCTACATGTTCCGGCCCTTCTTCGAGATACGGCGCAGTGAACGCGCCGAACCACCGCTCGTGGGTCGTGATGTCACAGGTGGGGGTACGCATGGACGTATCAGCCATCACGCTCCGCCTCTGAACCGGGCTGGCTCACCTTGACCGGGGCGACCGACCCCGGTGCGGCATCAGCAGGCACGACCTGCCCCTCTGCCACAGACGACACCGCCGCGGTCTCGCCTCGCACCGCGGCCGCAGATTGTGCGGCGTCTTCCTCCTCCTTGCGAAGGGCCGCCTCGTTCCAGCGGTCCCACTCCGGGTCGCGGAAGAAGCCCTTCGGCCCGTACAGCACCCTCAAGAAGGTGATGACGAGGCCGAAGAAGGTGATGATCATCGCATACTGGCCCCAGCGTGAGGCGAAGAATGCCCCAAGATTCTCAGCTGATAACATGGTGTCGATGGAGGCGGTCAACTCTGGCAAGGGCACGTTTCACTCCCTGTAGGGTCGGTTCATCCCGGCTGCGCCGCGCCAAGGGGCGACAGATGAAACAACATCCGCGCGAGGCGGGCATTCCGGGTACGCCATGACGGCGCACGCAAGCCTGTACCGCGCACGGCTGCACCGCGCAAGGCGTCGGGCATGACGGCGACCATGTGCAGGACGAAGGTGCCAGACATAATGCGGGGCATGATGCGGGGGCACGCGCCGGGATATGGATGCAGGGCCATGGCATAGCGACTCGACCCGGGAACGCCATGCCGGGGCATGACGATTTTGAGACGGCAAGGCTACAACGAGACGTCACGCATCAAGCGGCCGTCACCGACAGTGGCGTGCCGCAGTGCACACTGGAGTCGCCGCGACCACACCTCAGGGCACACTACCACACGCCAAGGCCACTCATTGTGGCAGGGCCCGCCTTCTGCTACGATGCCGCTTCACCTTTCACGCACAGAAGAGAACATGTCAGATTTCGTACACTTGCACTGTCATACGGAATACAGCCTCCTCGACGGGGCCATCCGTCTGAAGGACCTCGGCGCACGCGCCAAGGACTACGGCATGACCGCCGCCGCCATCACCGACCACGGTAACCTCTTCGGCGCGGCCTATTTCTACACCACCTGCAAGTCGTTCGGCATCAAGCCCATCATCGGCTGCGAGGTGTACGTCGCCGCCACCGACCGCACCGACAAGACCTCCGAATTCGCGCGCACCCGGTACCATCTCGTGCTGCTGGCGCAGAACAACGAAGGCTACCACAACCTCGTGCGCCTTGTGACACGCGGCTTCACGGAGGGCTTCCACTACAAGCCCCGCGTGGACAAGGAACTGCTGCGCGAATACAGCGACGGACTCATCGCCCTTTCAGCCTGCCTCGCAGGTGAAGTGCCGCGCGTGCTCATGAAGCAGGGCATGGATGCGGGCATCGCCACCGCGCAGGAATACGCCTCCATATTTCCCGGCCGCTTCTACCTTGAACTGCAATCCAACGGCATCAAGGAACAGGAAGTCCTCAACGAGAAGCTCATCGAACTTGCAGGCCACACGAACCTGCCCCTTGTCGCCACCAACGACTGCCACTACCTCGACGCCACCGACGTGGAGGCGCACGACATCCTTCTGTGCATCCAGACGCAGACCACGGTGGACGACCCGAAGCGGATGCGCTTCGAGACGCGCGAACTCTACTACAAGTCGCCGGAGGAGATGGAAAAGGCCTTCGCCCATGTGCCGGAGGCCATCGCCAACACGGGGCGCATCGCCGAGATGTGCAATATCGAGATGAGCTTCGGGAAGTACTTCTTCCCCGTCTATGAACTGCCAGAGGGCATGACCCTCGACACCGAATTCCAGCGCCTCGCCGAAGAAGGCCTGAAGAAGCGTCTCGAAAAGCACCCCGACCGCGACACCATCGACCACAAGGCCTACTGGGACCGCCTCGAATGGGAACTCAAGGTCATCACAGACATGGGTTTTCCGGGGTACTTCCTCATCGTGCAGGACTTCATCAACTGGGCCAAGAACAACGGCATCCCCGTCGGGCCGGGGCGTGGTTCGGCTGCCGGGTCGCTGGTGGCATGGTCGCTGCGCATCACCAACCTCGACCCCATCCCCTACGACCTGCTGTTCGAGCGCTTTCTCAACAACGAACGCGTCAGCATGCCGGATATCGACGTGGACTTCTGCGAACGTCGTCGCACCGAAGTCATACGGTACGTCGCCGAAAAATACGGTGAAGATTCGGTTTCGCAGATAACCACCTTCGGCAAGATGAAGGCCAAGGCGGTGGTGCGTGACGTGGGACGCGCCCTTGGCATGTCGTTCGGCGAGACCGACCGCATCGCCAAGCTCATCCCCGAAGACCTCAAGATGACCATCAAGAAGGCTCTTGAGGCGGAACCCGACCTTGCCACGCTCTACCGGGACGACCCGCAGATACGCAAGCTGCTGGACGTCTCCATGCGCCTTGAAGGGCTTTCGCGCCACGCCTCCACGCACGCGGCGGGGGTGGTCATATCCGACAAGCCCATGTCGGAGTATCTGCCGCTGTACAAGGGAAAGAAGGGTGAAACCGTCACCCAGTTCGACATGAAGATGGTCGAGAAGGTCGGCCTCGTCAAATTCGACTTCCTCGGCCTGCGCACCATGACCCTCGTGCAGGATGCGCTGGACGAAATCACACGACAGGGCAAGACCCCGCCCGACCTCGACACGCTCTCTCTCGACGATGCCGAGACCTATGAGCTTTACTCGCGCGGCGACACCGACGGGGTGTTCCAGGTCGAAAGTTCGGGCATGCGGCAGTATCTGCGCATGCTGCGGCCCACCTGCTTCGACGACATCATCGCCATGCTCGCCCTCTACCGTCCCGGCCCGCTGGGTTCGGGCATGGTCGACGAGTTCATCAAGCGCAAGCATGGCGAGGTGCCCGTCACCTACCCCGTGCCTTCACTCGAAGCGTGCCTGCAACCCACCTACGGCGTCATCGTCTATCAGGAACAGGTGATGCAGATCGCCCAGATAGTGGGCAGCTACACGCTGGGCGGCGCAGACCTTCTGCGGCGTGCCATGGGCAAGAAGATCGCCGAGGCCATGGCCGAGGAGCGGACGAAGTTCGTACAAGGCGCGCAGAAGAACGACATCCCCAAGGAGAAGGCCAACGAGATCTTCGACCTTATGGAGAAGTTCGCGGAATACGGGTTCAACAAGTCGCACAGCGCGGCCTATGCCCTCATCTCGTACTACACGGCCTTCCTCAAGGTGCATTTCCCGGTCGAGTTCATGGCCGCCCTGCTCACCTCGGAAATGGGCAACCAGGACAAGCTGCTCAAGTATGTCGCCGCCTGCAAGGACATGGACATCGAGGTGCTGCGACCCAACGTGCAGGTGAGCCGACGCGAGTTCACGGTGCATGAGGGACGCATCGTCTTCGGTCTTGGCGGCATCAAGAACGTGGGCGACGAAGCCATTCGCGAAATCGTCGACGCACGCGAAGAAGGCGGGCCCTACGCCTCGCTGCTCGACATGTGCGTTCGCGTCAACCTGCGCAAGGTCACCAAGCGCGTCATCGAGAATCTCATCAAAGGCGGTGCGTGCGACTGCCTCGGCTGCACACGCGCCGGGATGCTGGCATCGCTGGACACCGTGGTGGCGCGCGCCCAGAAGAAGCTCAAGGAACGCGACTCGAATCAGGTCTCGCTCTTCACCATGATCAAGGAAGAGCCCAAGGTCTGCCCCGGCATCGGCTTCGATTGCGAGGAACAGACCGCCCCCGAATGGCCCGACGACCAGAAGCTGCGCTTCGAGAAGGAGGCTCTCGGCTTCTTTCTCACCAGCCACCCCCTTCAGCCCTACCGCAAGGAACTCTTCAGACTGCGCCTCACCCCTCTTGAAGAGGCCCGCGACATGCCCCCCGGTGCCGAGATACGCACGGCGGTGCTCGTCACCACGCTCAAGGAGTTGATGACCAAGAAGGGCCAGCGCATGGCGTTCGCGGGTGTGGAAGACCTCACAGCCTCTGCCGAGGTGGTCTTCTTTCCCGAACCGTTCGCCGAGGCGCGCGAGTTGCTCAAGTCGGACCAGCCCCTGCTTCTGGAGGGCACACTCGACAAGAAGGCCGACGATGGCAACGGCGGGCAGGGGCAAGGGGGTGATGACGAGGAAGCCGCGCCGCGTGACATCAAGATCATGGGTGCCAAGGTCATGCCGCTGGCGATGGCCTGCTGTTCCAGCGATGAGCCCGTCATCGTCGAACTCGACACCCGTCGCATGAGCGCGGACTATCTCGCGGGCTTGCGCGCCATCCTCGAAAAGCATAAGGGCACCGTTCCTGTGAACGTGCACATGGTGGTCGACGAATCGCTGTGCCTCCTGCAGCTAGGCCCGCGCTGGACAGTCCAGCCCGGCCCCGTGTTCGAGAACGACCTCAACAAATGGACCCACGGAGGAATGTAGGATGGGCAAGCCTGTCTGGCGTCTTACGGTACGCTCCGAGTTCTGCGCCTCGCACGCGCTGCGCCACTACGAGGGCAAATGCGAGAACCTCCACGGGCACAACTTCGCCGTCGAAGCCGTGGTCGAAGGTGACAGGCTGTCACCCGGAACGGAAATCGTGCTCGATTTCAAGGTACTCAAAGGGGAATTGAACACAGTGCTCGACCTTCTCGACCACCACAACCTCAATGAGGTGCCCCCTTTCGACACCATCAACCCGTCGTCGGAGAACCTCGCCCGCTTCATCTACACGGCCCTTGCACCACGCCTTGCACCGCACGGTGTGCGGATGCATGCCGTGACCGTGTCCGAGAAGGCCGCACAATCGGCCACGTACATGGAATGCGACTAGCCCCGAAGCGCCACGTCCCTGCGCTTTGCCACGCGCCAGCTTCGCCCGTCATGCCTTCATGACGTGGAGGCTGACACCCCGGCAGCCCTGAACCTTTCACCCAACGCACCCATGTTCCAGACCTTCTCCATGCAGGACGCCTTCGAAGTGGCCCTGCCCCTCTTTCTCATCATGGACCCGGTCGGCAACGCCGCCGCCAGCCTCGCCATACTCCGCGAACACACCCCGTCGCGCCAGCGGGCCATCATCCGCCGCGAACTCGTGTTCGCCCTCGCCATCGTGCTGCTCTTCCACTTCCTCGGCGATGCGCTTCTGGGGCTTCTCGACATCGAGCAATCGACGCTGCGTCTTTCGGGGGGCATCATCCTGTTCATCATCGCCATGAAGATGGTCTTTCCCCCCGCACAGGAGAACGACCCCGAAGCCGTCACCCGCGACCCGTTCATCGTGCCCATCGCCGTACCGCTCATCGCCGGGCCGTCTCTTCTGGCGGCCGTCATGGTCTATGCGAGGCAGGCGCAGGCGGGCATGATGGGACAGGCGAGCGTCCTTGGCGGCGTGCTCATGGCATGGGGTGCCACTGCGCTCATCATGGCCTTCACCCCCGACCTTGCCCGTATTCTCGGGCCGCGCGCGATGCGCGCCATGGAACGGCTGATGGGCCTCATCCTCATCCTCATGGCCGTGCAGATGCTGGAGAATGGCATCCGCATCTTCGTGCAGAGTCTGTGACCGTGGCGGAAAGATAGCAGAAAGGCCGGAACCTGCCACAGGTTCCGGCCTTTTCGTTTCATATCACTGCAACACGCGGCATCGCCGCCCGATGTGCGAACCTTCCTCTACCGAAGAGCCTCAACCTGTGCGCCCTCTGGCTTCCGCCTTGGGCCAGTCTTGGGGCCAAGCCTTGAGCCTAAACGTGCCCCGCGCAAGGCGACAGGAACCCGTCACGGACGGGGCAATCCGCTTGCCGCCTGCTATGAAGCGGTCGCGTTCCCCACGGCGGCGAAAAGCTCTTTCAGGGCCTTTCCGACGCCGTCCATACAGAGGCCCAGAGAGACCCGCAGTTCCTTCTGCGTACCCTGTTCGACGAATTCGTCGGGCAACCCGATGCGACGGATATGCTTGCCTGAAAGGGCGTTCCGGTCTGCCAGCAGTTCGAGGACCGCAGACGAGAAGCCACCGGCGAGGGCATTCTCCTCCACGAAGAGCAAGGCGTCATGGCGGGCGACGATGTCCAGAAGCTGCGCCTCCGGCAAAGGTTTCACCCATCGGGCGTCGAAGACGGTGGCGTGTCTGCCCGTCTCCTCCGCCAGCCTTTCGGCTGCTTCGAGGGACGGATGGACGCGGCTGCCGACGGCGATGACGGCTACGCCTTCGCCTTCCTTGAGCACTTCACCCACGCCGACAGGCAATGGCGATGGCGACTCCGCCAGCGGAATGCCGAAGCCCACGCCGCGCGGATACCGTATCGCCAGCGGGGCATCGAGATGCAGCGCCGTGTACATGGCAGCCTGAAGGTCGGCCTCGTCACGCGGTGCGATGATGCTCATGTGCGGGATGTGGCGCAGGAACGACAGGTCGAAGGCCCCATGATGGGTCGGCCCGTCCTCGCCCACCAGTCCCGCGCGGTCGAGGCACAGCACCACGGGCAGTTTCTGGATGCACACATCGTGCACTATCTGGTCGTAGGAACGTTGCAGGAACGTGGAATAGATGGCGACGAAGGGGCGATAGCCCTGAATGGCGAGACCGGCGGCGAAGGTGACGGCGTGCTGTTCACAGATGCCCACATCAACGAACCTGTCGGGATGCCGCTCGCGGAAACAGTTCGTACCCGTCCCTTCCGGCATGGCTGCCGTGATGGCAACGATACGCTCATCCATGTCGGCAAGACGGCACAGCGTCTCGCCGAACACCTCGGTATAGGTGGGCAGCACGGGGGTGTCGCCGGGCTTGCGTGCCCTGCCCGTCTCCGGTTCGAATCGGCCCACACCGTGGAAGAACGCAGGGTTGGCCTCGGCCGGGGTATAGCCCTTTCCCTTGCGGGTGAGCACATGCAGCAGCACGGGCCTGTCGTTGGTCTTCGCCAGTTCGAGGTTACGGACCAGCGCCTTCACATCGTGCCCGTCCACAGGCCCGATGTAGTTGAACTGGAACGCCTCGAACAGCATCCCCGGGGTGAAGAAGCTCTTCAGGCTGTGTTCGCTGCGCTTGGCGTAGGCGACCATCTCGTCGCCGATGCCGGGAATGGACTTGAGGGCCGTCTCCACATCGCGTTTGACGCGACGCGCCCACCCCTTGGACAGGTTGCGGCTGAGGAACAGCGAGAGCGCCCCCACGTTCCTCGAGATGGACATCTCGTTGTCATTGAGGATGACGATGAGCCGCCTGCCCATGTCACCAGCCTGATTCAGCCCCTCGAAGGCCAGCCCGGCCGTGAGCGAACCGTCACCGATGACGGCCACCACATGATGATCATCCCCGGCGAGGTCACGCGCCAAGGCCATGCCCAGTGCCGCCGAGATGGACGTGGAGGAGTGCCCCACGCCGAAATGGTCGTACTCGCTCTCGCACGGCTTCGGAAAGCCGCTGATGCCGTGCCTGCGGCGCAGGGTGTGAAAATCTGCCGCCCGGCCCGTGAGAAGCTTCCATGCGTAGGCCTGATGCCCCACGTCCCAGACGACCTTGTCCTTGCCGGGGTCGAATGTGGAGAGCATCGCCAGCGTGAGTTCCACAACGCCGAGTGAGGGGGCGAGATGCCCGCCGTTCTTGGAAACCGTATCGATGATGGCGGTGCGCAGGTCGGCCGCGAGGGTACGCAGGTCATCTGCGGAGAGGCCCGCCACGTCGGTAGGGCGCTGGATGCGCGCCAGAAGGCCTGGAATGGTGCTATCGGTCATGTGCCATCCTGTCAGTGCGGAGGAAGCCCCGCCGCTGCGTCAAGAGACGCGATCAACAATATACTGGGCGAGGGCGCGAAGGAAGTCTGCATCCTCGCCCTCGAAATCTGCGAGACACGTCACGGCAATGTCTGCCTGTTCCTGCGCCAGGGCCCGGCTGCGTTCGATGCCGAGCAGCGAAGGATAGGTCACCTTGCCCTGCTCCACGTCGCTGCCCACGGGCTTGCCGAGTTGAGCCTCGTCGCCCGTCTCGTCGAGGATGTCGTCGACGATCTGGAACGCCGCGCCGATGGCGGCACCATACCCCGCGACCTGCTCTACGGCGGAAGCCGGTGCGCCACCGAGCAGCGCACCCGCGACGCACGAACAGCGGATGAGAGCCCCGGTCTTCATGGCGTGCATGGTACGCAAGGCGGCTAGGTCGATGTCATCCCGACCGGTATAGTCCATGTCGAGAGCCTGCCCGCCAACCATGCCGGACGACCCTGCGGCAGACGACACTTCGCGCAAGGCTGCGAGCACGTGCCCCGCGGGGATGCCACCGCCCACCGAAGCCATGAGGTCGAAGGCATCGGTCAGCAGGCCGTCACCAGCGAGGATGGCGGTCGCCTCATCGAACTGGCGATGGTTGGAGGGACGACCTCTGCGCAGGTCGTCATCGTCCATGGCAGGCAGGTCGTCATGGATGAGCGAATAGGTGTGGATGAGCTCGATGGCTGCAGCGAACGGCATCACCGACATGGGGTCGAGCCCGGTCATGCCAGCCGTCGAGAGGCAGAGCACAGGCCGAAGGCGTTTGCCACCCGCTAGAAGGCTGTATTCCATGGCACTTTGCAGACGAGGGGGAATACCCCGCCCTGCAAGGCAAGTGGCAAGGTAGCCTTCGACGCGCGCCGCCTGCATCCGCAGACGGGCCTTGAGGTCAGCGGTCGTCGCCATCGTCCCCTTCCTCCGGATCGAAATCCCTGACTTCGCCCTCGGTGAACAGGCGTATCTCGTTACGGGCTTTCGCCAGCTGCTCTCGAGAAGCGCGGGCGAGCCCAAGTCCTTCCTTGTAGAGGGCGACGCTCTTCTCCAGCGGCAGGTCACCGCCTTCAAGGGCATCCACTATCTCTTGCAGGCGGGCGAGCTGCTGCTCGAAATCCGCCGCCTTCTTGCGTCCTGCCACGGGCAGTCTCCCTAGTATACGCCGCCTTCAAGCAGCGGTAAGGGGTCGATGCTCTCACCGAGTACGGCGAGACCGAAATGCAGATGCGGCCCTGTCACGCGGCCCGTCTTGCCCACCTTGCCCACCTCGTCCCCGGCGGAGACCATGTCACCGGGACGAACCGAGAAGGCGGAAAGATGCATATAGCTGCTCACCACGCCGAGACCATGGTCGATGTAGACCACGTTACCGGAAAAATAATGCTCTTCGGCAAGCATGACACGCCCTGCGGCGCACGCACGAACGCTGTCGCCCTCGCCCCCTCGCAGGTCGAGACCGCGATGCGGCGCACGACGCTCACCGTTGAACTCGCGACGTAACCCGAAGTCGCTGGAGACCTCGCCGGGTACCGGACGCTTGAAAGGCAGACGCCAGTGCACCTCGGGCGTGAACCGCCCCAGAATCTCGCGCACCCGCTGGCGTTCGGCTTCATGGCGTGCCAGTGTCGCCTTCGGAAGGTTCACGTACCGCCCGGCAACAGTCAACTTCTGCACCGGGTACTCGACACGCTGCACCTGCACCTGACGACGCACGGCCCAGCTTTCGGCCTCGTCACCTCGACGGACGGAGAACGAACGCACACCGGGGGCGGCGTCAAGCGCCACGGGAAGCAACAGCTGCGCCTTCCATACGGATGCCTCCACAAATGCGGGAACCACGAACGTCCCCTTCCCCCATGTGAAGATGAAGTCCTTCACCGGGCTTGCACTTGTTACGACGACATGCACGGCGGTTCCATCGCCGACCGCATCGGGAAGCGACACCGTCAGCGCATCGGCAGCGCGCGCCCGCTGGGACGTGGCGGCTAGGCAACAACACACGACGAACACCAGCGCAGCGTATGCCGCCCTGCGAAAGCCGCAAGGCCGGTATCGCCCGGCAGACCTGAAGAGGCGCGGCACCCCTGAAAGCAGGCTATACATCATCGCGCTCCCTGACCGACGTAACGACAGTACCCACCTCGCCATCATGAAGCACGATGTCCAGTCTCTGACCGGGGGCTGCTTCACGTATGCTCTTCAAAAAACGCCCATCGGGGCAGCGAACAAGACTATACCCGCGCTGCAACGGGGCTTCGGGGTCGAGCGCTGCAAGGCGCACTCCCAGATTCTCTACCCGCCGCTCAACGGTGTTCAACTGCGTCTGACCGGCATGGATGAGGCTGGCGTGTAAAGTCTGCAACCGCGCTTGCCGTCTTTCAAGAGCCTCCGGTCCGAAGCTGTGCCGAAGAGCGGCGACAAGTTGCTCTACACGCTGCGAGCGCAGACGGGAACCCGCTTCCCACGCACGTGCCAGTCGCGAAGCGGACTCCGCGAAGCGCTCATCGTACCGGTCGAGAGCGCGTACAGGGGAAAGCCAGCCAAGGGCGCGCTCCAAGGCCGCGAGGCGGCCCTCTCCGGTCGTGAAGGCACGGTCGAACGCACGCGAGAGGCGCATCTCCAGTTCATCCAGTCCCTGCACGAACTCGCGGCGTTCACGCCACAACAGCTGTGCAGCATGGGAAGGCGTCGCCGCACGTACGTCGGCGGTCATGTCCGCCATGGTGAAATCGACCTCGTGCCCCACCCCGGCAAGCACGGGAACGGGCGATGCGTAGATGGCGTCGGCCACGGCCTCGTCGTTGAAGGCCCACAAATCCTCAAGGGAACCGCCGCCACGTATGACGACGATGACCTCGGCCCAGCCAAGCCGCCCCGCCTCGGAGATGGCGGCGGCTATCCGTGGTGGTGCTTCGGCACCCTGTACCGGGACGGGGTGGATGCGTATCTCGCAGCCGACCCCACGCTCTCCGGCGATGCGCAGGAAGTCGTGGATGGCGGCCCCGCGCGGTGCGGTCACCACCGCGACACGACGCGGGCTGCGCGGCAGGGGGCGCTTGCGTTCGACGGCGAAATAGCCCTTGGCCGAAAGGCGACGCTTGAGCTCCTCGAAGGCAAGGTGCAGCCTGCCGAGTCCTGCGTCCTGCGCCATCTCGACCACAAGCTGGTAGCCCCCGCGAGGGGCATACACCGTGAGCCTGCCCGCACAGAGCAGTTCCTGCCCGTTGCGGACCGTACGCGAAAGTCCGGGGCGCGGCCCGTCCTCGAACACTTCGCCCGTGAGCGGGTCGAAGGTCTCGGCATCGCGCTGGCTACCACGGAACCAGACGCAGTTGAGGGCCGCCTCTTCATCCTTGAGCGTGAAATACAGATGGCCCGATGACGGGCGGGAAAGGTTGGAGACCTGTCCCTGCACCCATACATAGGGAAAACCGCCCTCTATGGCGTCGCGGATGGCGCGGGTGAGTTCCCGCACCGTGAATACCCTGCTCATGGATCAGGAAAGCGGGTCGACGCCGTAACGCCGACCCGCCACATGGCTAGAGTCCCCAGCCCTTGAGCACGCCGGCGCGCCAGTCACGGAACGCTTCGGCGAAGCCCTCGACAGGGAGTTCGGTCTTTTCGCCGGAACGACGGTTCTTGGCCTCGACCACGCCGCGGGCAAGCCCCTTGCCACCCAGCACAAGCTGGTAGGGTGAGCCTATGAGGTCGGCGTCCTTGAACTTGACGCCGGGGCGTTCGTCACGGTCGTCGAGCAGCACGTCGTGCCCTTCGGCTTCGAGGAACGATTCGATCTCGGCAGCCTTGGCCGCCGCCTCTTCGTTCTTGGGGTCGAGCAGCAACAGGGCGACCTCGTAGGGGGCGATGGGCGGCGGAAAGACGATGCCGTCGCCGTCGTTGTTCTGCTCGATGCACGACGCCACCACGCGGGAGACGCCGATGCCGTAGCAGCCCATCACCATGACCTGCTCCTTGCCGTTCTCGTCGAGGAAGGTGGCATTCATGGACTTGCTGTACTTGAGGCCCAGCTTGAACACATGGCCCACTTCGATGCCCTTGGGCAGTTCGACGGCCCCGCCGCAACGCGGGCAGGGGTCGGAAGCGGTGATCATGCGCAGGTCTGCGTAGGCTTCGATGGCGGCGTCGCGGGTGAGGCTCACCTCACGAAGATGCGTATCGGCCTTGTTGGCACCGACGATCCAGCCCGCGTCACCCTTCAGTTCGGTGTCTGCGAAGACGCGCTTGACGCCATGCAGGCCCACGGGCCCGGCAAAGCCGACGGGAGCGCCCGTCCATGCCTCGACCTGTTCGGGCGTGGCGAGTTCGAGCGAATCCGCACCCAGAAGGTTCTTGAGCTTGACCTCGTTGAGTTCGCGGTCGCCACGCACGAGAGCAGCCACGGGCTCGCCATCTGCCACGAAGAGCAGCGTCTTCACCAGCATGTCGGCGGGCACGCCGAGGAAGGCAGACACCTCTTCGATGGTATGGGCACCGGGGGTGGGCACTTCTGCGAGCGCTGCGGCGGCGGGACGCGTGCAGGGTGCGCCCGTCACTTCGGCGCGCTCCACGTTGGCGGCATATTCGCACGCCGTACACACGGCGAGCGTATCTTCGCCCGTATCAGCCAGCACCATGAACTCATGGGAGAAGCTGCCGCCGATGGAACCGGAGTCGGCCTCGACGGCACGGAAACGCAGACCGAGTCTGCTGAAGATGCGCTGGTAGGCCGCATACATGGCCTTGTAGCTTTCGTCGCACCCGGACTGGTCGCGGTCGAAGGAGTAGGCGTCCTTCATGACGAACTCACGACCGCGCATGAGACCGAAGCGCGGACGAATCTCGTCGCGGAACTTGGTCTGAATCTGGTACAGGTTGATGGGCAACTGGCGGTACGAGCGCACCTCGCCGCGCACGAGGTCGGTGATGACCTCCTCATGCGTGGGGCCGAGGCAGTAGTCGCGGTCGTTACGGTCGCGGAAGCGCAGAAGCTCCTTGCCGTAGAACTCCCAGCGCCCCGTCTCCTGCCACAGGTCGGCAGGCTGTACCATGGGCATGAGCACTTCCTGCGCACCCGCCCTGTTCATCTCTTCGCGGACGATGGCGGCCACCTTGTTGAGTGCCCGAAGGCCCATCGGCATGAAGGTGTAGATGCCCGAGGTGAGCTTGCGGATCATGCCCGCGCGCACCAGCAGTTTGTGGCTCACAACCTCCGCGTCGGAGGGGGCTTCCTTGAGGGTGGGTATGTAACATCTGCTCCAGCGCATCAGTCATCCTTACGTTCGGCCCTGCGGTGGGCCAGAAAAGTGTCGAGTTCTTCCATGAAGGCGGCAAGCAGGTTCGAGCCGCCCTTGACGGTGCGCACAATCTCACCCTTGCGGAAGATGATGCCCTTGTCGCGCCCGCCCGCGATGCCGAGGTCGGCCTCGCGCGCCTCTCCGGGGCCATTGACCACACACCCCATCACCGCCACCTTGAAGCTCTCCGTCTCGCCTTCGAGACGTCGCTCGACCTCTTCCGCGAGGGCGATGAGTCCTATCTCACAGCGACCACAGGTGGGACAGGCGATGATCTCAGGCCCCCGCGAGCGCAACCCGAGTGAGCGGAGTATCTCCCACGCCACCGCCATCTCGGCCACGGGGTCGCTGGTGAGCGACACCCGCAGGGTATCGCCGATGCCCTGCCACAGCAGGACACCGAGCCCGACAGCAGACTTGATGGAACCACGCAGCACCGTACCGGCTTCAGTGACGCCGATATGCAGCGGGTAGTCGCACTTCGCGGAAAGCAGCGTATACGCTTCGATACAACGCGACACGGACGAGGATTTGAGCGAGACTTTGATGTCGCCGAAATTGCGATCCTCGAGCATCCTGATGTGACGGAACGCACTCTCCACCATGGCTTCGGGAGTGGGCCCGCCATACTGGTCGATGAGGTCGGTCTCCAGCGAGCCCGAGTTCACGCCGATGCGGATGACGGCGTTATGGGCCTTGGCGGCGTCCACCACGCGGTCGACCGCAGCCCTCGTTCCGATGTTGCCGGGGTTGATGCGCAGGGCGTCCACTCCCGCCTCGAGGGCGGAGACGGCGAGCCTGTGGTCGAAATGGATGTCAGCGACCAGCGGTACGGAAACCTGCGACCGGATGGGCTTGATGGCCCATGCCGCGTCCTCGTTGAGGACGGCGAGACGTACGATCTCGCAGCCGGCTTCCTGCAATTGGCGTATCTGCTCGACAGTCTGCTCGACGTCCCGCGTGTCGGTGTTGGTCATGCTCTGCACGACAACGGGATTGGCACCGCCGATACGCACCTTGCCTATGCGCACCTCGCGGGTCTGCTTGCGTTGGATGGTCATGGGGCGCGGTCCTTCATTGGGTGAATGGATGCCGGGTACATACTGCATTTCACCCGGCAAGCCAAGCATACCTGCGAGGTTGACAGCCGGGGCCTTCGGTCATAGGACTCAAGATGCAACAGTGTTGCATCATATGATGGAACGTACAGCACGGTTGCCCCTTCGAACGCAACGACCGAAGATACAAGACAAGGTTTTCCTGACGTATCCGGCAACCGGGCGAACCTTGCCCGCTGCCCCTGTGCAATACCCCGTTCATTCGGATAGAACGGCATCATTGCGACAATCTTCGCACACGGCTTACCCGGTGCAACGAACAGGAGTTCCCTCATGAAGACCCTTCAGCGCATGAACGCCACGAAGCCCGCAGCAGCCCACTCCTCTACCCATGCTCTCGGAGTGCTCGCCGTGCTTGCCCTCGCACTATGCCTCACCATGGTGACGCCGGTCATCGCCAGTGCCGCAGATGCCCCCTTGCAAGTCAGCGTCAGCATCCCGCCGCAGAAGTACTTCGTCGAGCGTATCGGCGGCGACCTTGTCAGGACCACCGTCATGGTCCCGCCCGGTGCGGACCCGCACACCTACGAACCCAAGCCCAGCCAGTTGCGCGGCCTTTCGGGTTCGCGCATCTACTTCTCCATAGGGGCGCCCTTCGAAGACGCATGGCTGGCGCGTATCGTGGCCGCAGCCGGGCCCTCACTCTCCGTCGTTCCCATGCACAAGGGGGTGACCCTGCTTCCCGCCGCGGCACCGCTTCACAGCGATGAGGCCGAACACGCAGAGGGCAAAGAGCATCATGAGGACCACCATGCCCACGCCGACGGGCATGGACACGACCACGGTACGACCGACCCGCATGTCTGGCTGTCGCCCATGCTGGTGCGCCACATGTCGCTTGCCATCCGTGACGCGCTCGCCAAGGCCGACCCTGCCCATGCCGCCACCTATCGCGCCAACTACGACCGGTTCGCCGCCGACATCGACGCCATGGACAAGAAGTTCGCCGACCTGTTCGCAGCCCTGCCCCAGGACAGGCGGCGCTTTCTCGTCTTCCACCCCTCATGGAACTACTTCGCACACAACTACGGTCTCACCGAACTGAGCATCGAGGTCGAAGGGCGCGAACCCTCGCCCCGGCAGTTGCGTGCCATCATCGACCTCGCCCGGCGCGAGCGCATCACGACCATCTTCGTGCAGCCGCAGTTCTCACGCCGTGCAGCCCAGACCATCGCCACCGAAATCGGTGCCCGCCTCGTGGATGCCGACCCCCTCGCCGAAGACTGGGCCGCCAACCTCGAACGCACCGCAAAGGCACTGGCGCAGGCGACGGGGCGTTGAACATGACCGACACGACCCCAACCCGCTCACCCGTCATACGTTTCGATGACGTATCGTTCGCCTATGGCGAGTCGCGCGTTCTCGAAGGAGTGACCTTCGAAGTCGGGCACGGCGACTATCTCGCCGTGCTGGGCCCCAACGGCGGGGGCAAGACCACCCTGCTCAAACTCATGCTTGGCCTGCTCAAGCCCCGTACCGGCCGTGTAGAGATGTTCGGCGGCCCGCCAGCGCAGGCGTTATCACGCATCGGCTACGTACCCCAGTACACAGGAGCGAGGCTCGACTTTCCCGTCACAGTGCTCGATGCCGTCCTTATGGGTATGGCGGGGATGCACCACGGGCTTGTCGGCAGACACTGGATTCGCGACCGGGCATCCGTGGACAAGGCCCGTACTGTCCTGCAGCAGGTCGGACTCGATGGCTTCGACGACAGACCCTTCGGCAGGCTTTCCGGAGGGCAGCGACAACGGGCAGTGGTAGCCCGCGCACTCATGGGCGACCCGGAACTTCTGCTGCTTGACGAACCAACGGCCTCCATCGACCCGCAGGGCAAGTTCTGCTTCTATGAATTCCTCGGGGGGCTGCACGGCCCGCGCACCATCGTGGTGGTCAGCCACGACCTCAGCCTTGCCAGCACGGGCTTCACCTCTGTGGCGTTCGTGAACCGTTCCGTACTCGTCGGCAGGGGCGGCGGTCTCACGCGCGACATGCTTCAGATGCTCTACGGGCAACATGACCCGACATGCCCCATGGGCTCGTTCATCCAGTCCATGACCTCCATCTTCCCCCAACAGCCCCCGGAAGCCTGACATGTTCGACGCCCTCGCCTACGATTTCGTCCGCAACGCCTGCGCCGCAGCCGTTCTCGCCAGTATAGCCTGCGGCATCATCGGCACGCTTGTCGTGGTCAACCGCATCGTGTTCCTCGCGGGTGGTGTAGCCCACGCCGCCTATGGCGGCATAGGCATCGCCGTCCACTGGGGGCTGCCCATGCTGCCCTGCACGGTGGGCTTCTCACTCGCCGCATCACTGGGCATGGCCCACATCGCCTACCGCCATGCTGAAAAGGCCGATGCCGCCATCGGTCTGTTGTGGGCAGCGGGCATGGCCTTCGGCATCATCCTCCTCGACCTCACTCCGGGATACAGGGCCGACCTCATGAGCTTCCTCTTCGGCAGCATTCTCGCCGTCCCGGAGGGCGACCTTCTGCTCATGCTCCTGGTCGACGTCGGCCTTCTGCTCATCGTCGGCCTGTGCCACCAGACGATCCTCGTCGCCTCGTTCGACCCCGAGTTCGCAGAGGCACGGGGTCTACCGGTGAAGGCGACCTTCCTCCTCGTGGTGGGTATGACGGCCCTTGGCGTGGTGCTGCTCATCCGCATCGTCGGGCTGGTGCTTGTCATGGCCCTGCTGACCATCCCCCCGTTCATCGCGCAACGCCGTGCCCGGTCGCTGCCACGCATGATGCTTGCCGCAACGCTGTGGAGCCTTGTCTTCTGCCTGTCCGGGCTATGGCTTGCCTACCGCTTCGACCTCACCTCCGGTGCAGCTATCATCGCCGCGGCTGTGGTCGGTTTTTCGCTGATGATGGGCCGGGACATGCTCCTCGAACGCTTCGGAAAGGAGACGCCATGAACGCCCGTGAACAACTCGATGCCCATGGCGTGGAAGCCACGCCACGCCGCCTTGCCGTCCTCGAGGGACTGGCGGCTTTCCCCCACGCCCCCACGGCCCCTGAACTCCTCGAGGAGGTGCGTAAGACGGTGCACCTCGACAAGGTGACGCTCTACCGCACACTCGACCTGCTGGTCGAAGCGGGCATCGTCGGCCGCCATCCGGGCGGCGACGGTCTGTTGCGCTACTGCCTCGTGCATGAGGAGACGCGCCCCTTCCACGCCCACTTCTACTGTACACGCTGCCGCCGCATGTCGTGTCTGCCTGCCACGTCCACAATCCCGCCCCGCCCCGAGGGACTTGCCGAAGGTATGACCGCAGAGAGGGTCGAAGTCCGCTTCGACGGCATATGCAACCACTGTGGCGACGCTCCCTCTTCCGGTTCGGACAGCCCATCCGGTTCCACCACCCCGGCGCGCCGTCCAGACACGCACGGAGCACCACGCCCCTGACCCACACCGGTATACCCGCCTCTCCCGCCTGACAGGCATGACATGCCAAAACGGGGCAACGGCGTGTCATCGGGCATATCTCGCCCCGAGCCCCTCAAGCATCGCGAAATCCTGCCGATAGGACTGTCAGCAACAGATTGCCCAGTGCCCACGGAGGACACATGCTCCGCATCCGCCATCATATCGCCCCCGCCCTGCTCGTGGGTGTTTCGCTTCTTGTCGGCTGTGCCGAACGCAACCCCGGCCCACCGCCCGGTGTCGACCCCGGAGCGCCGCTTGTGGTGTCCGACAAGGGCGAGGCGTCGGTCTTCGGCCGTGAGGCCCCCCTCGCAGAGGTGAAACGGCACGACACCGGCTTCATGTTGCCCGATGGTCAGGGCGGTGTGGTCTGGTCGCAAGGAAAGCCGCGACCGGGACAGGATTCCGCCTTCATGGAGGCGCGTGAACTCAAGCTCAAGGTCCGCGAACTCTGCGACCAGCTGCTGTCCACCATGCCCAACGACGGGCTCATGGGCTTCGTGGCCCTGCCCGCCTCGTTCGTCGACCAGGAGGACTTCGACAGGTCGTCGCCCTTCGGCAGGTTCCTCTCAGAATCGCTCTTCTACGAATTCAACCAGCGGGGCTTCCCTGTCAGGGAATACAGGATGCCGGGGACGTTGCGCACCCGCGAAGGCGAAGGTGAATTCGTCCTCTCGCGACAACTCGGAACCCTGCCCGGACGCGAAGCCTGGGCCGTCTTTGTCACTGGCACCTACTACCGCGACAAGTACGCAGTGTTTCTCAACGCCAGACTCATCCGCGCCTCGGACGGGCTTGTGCTGCGAACGGCGCAACTGGTGCTGCCTGCCAACGAACTCGTGGCGCGGATGCTGCCCCGGACGGCGACGTCGCGTGGCATCACGGGCGGTACTCTCGGCATACGCAGCGAGACACCGGCTGCGGTGTCCACCTCCGGGGGACGCAAGGTCTACCCCCGCAACGCGAAGAAGTGACGCCATGAACGACTGCATCACCATGAAGGGGCTACGCGCCCTGCTTCCAGGCTTCCTCCTCGCCGTCGCCATTCTCATGAACGGCTGCGGCGGCAGGGTCGCCACCGTGCCCGACAGCGACGAAGCCATCCAGAACTGGCACCTGGGTCGCGACTATCAGGCACAGGGCCGTTACGAACTCGCTCGCGAACACTATCTGCTTGCCATCGCAGCCGCCCGTACGGCTGACGTGCACGACGCACTCGCCCGCGAACTTGCCGTCGTAGACCGGCAATTGCGCAGCCTGCGCTAGGAGACACCATGAACACGCGCTGGACTCTCGCCCTTGTCATCCTTCTCACGGCACTTCTGCTGCCCCTTGCCGCCGCAGCGGGTCGGGGCAGCGTACCCGAAGCGGCAGAGAGCATCATTGCCCAGATGGACCCGCAGATGCTCACACGCCTTGCCGGGGTGGAAGGCACCCGTGGCGATGTGAGCATCGCCGTCACCGTTCCGGTGAACCTCACCGACTTCGAGGCCTCCAGCCCTCTGGCACGCCAGATGGCCGAAGAGATAGCCAGTGCCCTTGTGAACACCGGGTATCGCGTTCAGGAGATACGCAAAGGGCGGGAGGTCGTGTTCAGGCCCGACGGCGAGATGCTGCTGACGCGCAAGGTCGACCAGCTGGCATCGACCACGGTGAACAGCGTCGCGGTGCTCGTCGGCACCTACACCGTGACCAGCCGTAGCGTCCGCTTCAACATGCGCCTCATACGGACCGACTCCAACGAAATCCTCTCGATGGGCACCGCCACGGTGCCTGTCACCGAAGAACTGCAACCTCTGCTGGCAGACCTGAAGGGCCCCCGCAAGGTCACCCCCAGTGTGGGAACGCGCCTGCCCTAGGGCCCCGGCTACGGTGTTCCGGAGGCTTCCAGTACACGCCACCACGCGAACCGGAATCGACAGCCCCTCCAAACGGTCAACCGTTCAGACTTATGATGCATACATGAAGAGGCCCGACAGCACATGGTGCTATCGGGCCTCTTTGACAATCAGGAATGCGGATTACTGCGCCGTCGGCATGGTAGCCCCGCCATCCTGCGCGTCCTTGCGCAGCTTGGCGTAAAGCGGTGTCGACTGGGTGCGTCCACCGAAGATGGACTCGGCTTGCGCCATGAGGGCCTGCGGCAGCACTTCGTCAACATGGTCCACGAAGACGATCTCGAGTCCCTTGAGAATCTCGCCGGGCACTTCCTTGAGATCCTTCTCGTTCTCGCGCGGCACGAGCACCTTGCCTATCTGCCCACGGTGGGCGGCAAGCAGCTTCTCGCGCAGACCGCCGATGGGCAGCACACGTCCGCGCAGCGTGATCTCACCCGTCATGGCCACATCGTTGCGCACCGGGATACCCAGCAGCGCAGAGACCATGGAGGTGGCGAGCGTGATGCCCGCAGAAGGACCGTCCTTGGGGGTGGCTCCCTCCGGAACGTGCACGTGGATGTCGATCTCCTTGTGGAAATCGGGACGCAGGCCGAACAGGTCTGAACGCGAACGCAGGTACGACAGGGCGGCCTTGGCGGATTCGGTCATGACGTCGCCAAGCTTGCCTGTGATCTCGACCCTGCCGCTACCGGGCATGAGCGCCGTCTCGACGACGAGCAGTTCACCGCCCATCTCGGTCCACGCAAGGCCCGTGCACACGCCGACCTGCGACGTGTCTTCACGTTCTCCATGGCGGTACTTCTTGACCCCGAGGAAATTGCCGAGGTTCTGACGACTCACGGTGAGCGTCTTCTCCTTGTCGCCCGCCTCGACGACCTGCATGGCAGCCTTACGGCAGACAGACGCGATCTCGCGCTCAAGGTTACGAACGCCCGCCTCCCGGGTATAGCTGCGGATGATCTCCAGAACGGCATTGTCCGAGATACGCAGGTTCGAAGCGGCAAGGCCGTGCGCCTCCACCTGCTTGGGCAGCAGGAAGTCGTGCGCGATGCGCCTCTTTTCCGTCTCGAGGTAGCCGGGCAGCCTGATGATCTCCATACGGTCCTGCAACGGCAGGGGGATGGAGTGCAGGCTGTTGGCCGTGGTGATGAAGAACACCTGCGACAGGTCGTAATCCATGTCGAGGTAATGGTCGTTGAACGTGGAGTTCTGTTCCGGGTCGAGCACTTCCAGCAGGGCCGACGACGGGTCGCCCCGGAAGTCGGTGCTCATCTTGTCGATTTCGTCGAGGCAGAACAGCGGGTTGTTGTGCTTAACCCGCTTCAGCGACTGGATGATCTTGCCGGGCAGTGCCCCGACGTAGGTTCTGCGGTGACCGCGAATCTCCGCCTCGTCCCGGACGCCACCGAGCGAGAGACGCACGAACTCACGCCCGGTCGCCTTGGCCACAGACTTGGCGAGCGAGGTCTTGCCGACACCGGGAGGTCCGACCAGACAGAGGATGGGCCCCTTGAGCCTGTTCACGAGCTTCTGCACCGCGAGGTATTCGAGGATGCGCTCCTTGGGCTTCTCCAGCCCGTAATGGTCGGCATCGAGAATGGAGCGGGCGTTGTCGATGTCTATCTCGGTTTCCTTGAGCGTGTTCCAGGGAAGGTCGAGAATCCAGTCGACGTAGTTGCGGACGACCGTGTACTCGGCGGATGAGGGCGGCATCTGCCGCAGCTTCTTCATCTCGCGCAGGGCCTTCTCGCGCGCCTCTTCGGGCATGTTCTTCTCTGCAAGCCGAGCTTCGAGTTCGTTTACCTCGGCCTGCGGGTCGTCTTCACGCCCCATCTCCTTGTGGATGGCCTTGATCTGCTCGTTGAGATAGTACTCGCGCTGGTTGCGCTCCATCTGGTTCTTCACGCGGCTCTTGATGCGCTTCTCCAGAGAGGCGACGGCGATCTCGCCCTGCAACAGCTCATAGACCTTCTCAAGGCGTTCAGCCCCGCTCTCGACCTCGAGAAGTTCCTGCTTCCGGCGATAGTCGACCTTGAGGTGGGGCATGATGGCATCTGCAAGGCGGGCCGCGTCGGACAAGGCGGAGATGGCGACAAGGGTCTCCTGCGCGAGCTTCTTGTTGATCTTGCCGTACTCGTCGAGGGCTTCGTGGGTCGCCCTCACCAGCGCCTCGTCGTCATCCTCGGAGCTTTCCTGCTCGATGCGGGTCACACGCACACGCGGGTAGGCGTCGTCGGCACCGATGATGGCATCGGCCGTTCCGTCCCACCGGGCGCGATAAAGCCCCTCGAACAGCACCTTGATCGTGCCGTCGGGGAGACGCAACAGTTGCAATATCTTGCTTACCGTACCGACCTCGAAAAGATCCTCGGGGCCGGGCTTCTCCAACTCGGGTTCGCGCTGGGCGACGAGAAATATCTTCTTTCCATAATCGGAGATGGCGCTTTCGATGGCCTTGATGGAAGCCTCGCGTCCCACGAAGAGGGGCACGATGGACCGCGGGAACATGACGACCTCCCGCAGGGACATCAGGGGCAGTTCAAAGCCCTCTTCACGGTTTTGCAAGCCTTCCCTTCCTGTATCAGTCATCATTTTCCTCCTCGTCTCCGCGGCCGCGGCGCGTTACGCCGTTCAAAAGGAACGGGGCGTCTGGCAGAAGTAACGCCCCGTCCGGTAAAGTCAACGCTCCGATGTGTGACCGGCCTTTTTATGAGCCTGTCTTGGCCTCGGTATCGTAGATGAGAACCGGTTCGCGGCCCTTCTCGACCACGGCCCGGTTGATGATGCATTCCTTCACACCTTCGAGGGTGGGCAGGCTGTACATGATGTCGAGCATGACGTTTTCCATCACGTTACGCAGACCGCGTGCGCCGGTCTTGCGTTCGATGGCCTGCGAAGCGATGCTCTTGAGCGCGTTGGCGGTGAAGCGCAGCGTCACCTTGTCGAGTTCGAACAGCTTCTGGTACTGCCGCACCAGCGCATTCTTCGGTTCGGTGAGGATGCGGATGAGGTCTTCCTCGCCCAGTTCGTCGACATGGGTGACGACAGGGATACGGCCGATGAACTCGGGGATGAGACCGAACTTCACAAGGTCGTTCGGGTGCACCTGATCGAGCAACTCGCCAAGCGGTCGATCCTTGCGGTTGGACACCTTGGCGCCGAAGCCCATGGAACCGCCGCCCGAACGCTGGTCTACGATCTTGTCGAGGCCGATGAAGGCTCCACCGAGGATGAACAGGATGTTGGAGGTGTCCATCCTGATGAATTCCTGCTGCGGATGCTTGCGCCCACCCTTGGGCGGGATGTTGGCTTCCGTGCCTTCGATGATCTTCAGCAGGGCCTGCTGCACACCTTCGCCGGACACGTCGCGGGTGATGGAGGGGCCATCGCCCTTGCGTGAAATCTTGTCGATTTCATCGATGTAGATGATGCCCTTGGCTGCAGCTTCGATGTCGTAATCGGCATTCTGCAGAAGCTGCACGAGAATGTTCTCCACATCCTCGCCGACGTAGCCCGCTTCTGTCAGCGTGGTGGCGTCAGCGATGGCGAAGGGGACCTTCAGCACGCGTGCAAGCGTCTTGGCGAGCAGCGTCTTACCGCTGCCGGAGGGGCCGATGAGCAGGATGTTGCTCTTCTCGAGCTCGACCTCGCCCCCGAGAGCCTCGGCATAGAAGACGCGCTTGTAGTGGTTGTGCACGGCTACGGAAAGGATCTTCTTGGCCTGATGCTGGCCGATGACATACTCGTCGAGCCGCGCCTTGATCTCGGCAGGCGTGAGCAGCCTGTCCATCTCCTCCCGCTCGCCTGCATCCTCATGCGCCACGATCTCGTTGCAAAGAGCGACGCACTCGTCGCAGATGTATACGCCCGGCCCGGCGATGAGCCTCTTCACCTCATCCTGCCCCTTGGCGCAGAACGAGCAGCGCAATTCGCGGTCGGAACCGCCGGTATTGCTGGACATTGATGGTACCCTACTTGGAAATGGTATCTGTGGCCTCGCTACGCGAGGTGAGCACACGGTCGATCAGGCCATAGGCCTGGGCCTCTTCAGGCCCCATGAAGTAATCACGCTCGGTATCAAGCGCAACCTGTTCCAGCGGCTTGCCGGTGTGCTGGCTCATGATGGCGTTCAGGCTCTGCTTGAGTCGCAGTACTTCGCGCGCCTGAATGTCGATGTCCGTGGCCTGTCCCTGAAAGCCCCCGGAGGGCTGGTGGATCATGATACGGCTATGCGGCAGGGAGAAACGCAGCCCCGGCGCGCCTGCAGCCAGAAGCAACGCTCCCATGCTGGCCGCCTGCCCCATGCACAGCGTGGATACGGGCGAATTGATGTACTGCATGGTGTCATAGATCGCCATGCCCGCCGTCACGGAGCCACCAGGGGAATTGATGTACATGTGTATCTCTTTCTCCGGATTCTCCGATTCGAGAAAGAGCAGCTGTGCGCATATGAGCGAGGCGACCTGATCGTCGATGGGGGTTCCCAGCAGGACGATACGGTCCTTGAGCAGACGGGAATAGATATCATAGGCGCGCTCTGCGCGTCCGGTCGATTCGATGACTATCGGCACTGGCATGTGAGACTCCTCGATGGCGATATGCTGTGCGTCTCAGGGCGTTTTCTGGAGCGCCTGATGTCGAGCACACCCTGATTGATAACAGAAGAGGCGTAGCCACCACAAGGGCGACAGTCGCACACAGGACGAAAAAGGGGAGCGCCTGGGCGCTCCCCGTTACGCTTCGACGTTCGCCGAGGCGCAGCCCTAGGCTGCGGGCGCAGGGTCTACCATCGTGACATTGGCCTTGGCGTAGATGGCGTCCATCGCCTTGTCGGCGATCAGGCGGTCACGCAGATTGAAGATGAGGCCGTTGCGGACGTAGTAGTCCTTCAGGGTATCGAAATCCTGACCGGAACGCATGGCCAGCTGCTGCAGCTGTCCATCCACTTCCTGCTCGGAGACTTCGACAGCTTCCTTGCGGCCTGCGGCCAGCAGGAAGATCTGGCTGCGGGCGATCTGCTGCGCTTCGGGCAGTACCTGCTCACGCAACTGTTCGGGAGTCTTGCCGAGCGACTCGAGCCCCCGGCCCTGTCGCTCCATCTTGACGCGCATGTCTTCGATGAGGTTGCCGACATACATGTCGACCATGGATTCGGGCAGCGCGAAATCGACCATCTTGAGCAGCTTGTCCAGCATGGACTTCTGCGCGGTGGCCTTGTGCAGCTGCTCGCGGCTCTGCATGTAGGAGGTGACGACGGTTTCGCGCATCTTCTCCATGCTCTCGAAGCCACCGGCCTTCTGGGCCAGCGCGTCGTCGATTTCAGGCAGGCGGCGTTCCTTCACGGCATGGACCTTGACCTTCATGGTCACGGTCTTGCCTGCGAAATCGGGGTTCAGGAAGTCATCGGGGAAGGTGATGGGGCCTTCAGCCTCCTGACCGGCGGGAATGGTCTTCACCAGATTCTCGAAGTCTTCGAGAGACTGCTTCTCGCCGAGGGAAAGCTGGAAGTTCTCGGCGCTGACGCCTTCGATGGGCTCACCGTTCTCGAAAGCGGCGAAGTCGAGCACGACCACGTCACCGTCTGCACCCGGACGGGTTTCGGCGACGGGCACGAGTTCAGCCATGTTGCGACGGATGCGGGCGATGACCTCGTCCACTTCCTTCTCGTCGACGACGGCCTTCTCCTGTTCGACAGCGAAGCCTTCGTAGTCGGGCAGATCGAACTGCGGCATCACTTCAAAGGAGATGGTGTACGAGAACTCCTTGCCACGCTCAAGCTCGCCGCCATCGAAATCGATGCGCGAAAGCGGAGACACTTCGAGAGACGTGACAATTTCATTGATATGCACGTTGACGAGGTCCTGCGTCGCCTCGGCGTAGATTTCCTTGCGGAAGCGGTTCTCGACGATGGAGGCGGGAACCTTGCCCTTGCGGAAACCGTCGAGGTTCACGCTTGTGCGGTACATGGCGATGGCGGCACCAAGAGCGGCATCGACCTCTTCGACGGGAACAGTGACGTTGACCTTCTTCTTGACCGGCGAAACGTCTTCTACCTTATATTCCATGGCGCTACGCTCCTCCTCGATGTGGGGCGTGATATCGTTTACGGACAGTTATGACAGCCATGCTGTCAGCCCTGTAGCTGGTGCGAGAGGGGAGACTCGAACTCCCACGCACAAAGGCGCTGGATTCTAAGTCCAGTGCGTCTACCTATTCCGCCACTCTCGCGCACACGGGGTTGTTGCGCAGCGCGCAACAACGCGTCGTTGTCACGAAGCCCGCTTGTGTACCATTTGTGACAGTTATGCGCAAGTCGAGACATTTACCCAGAAACATTCGACTTCCCGAAGCATTAGGACAGGCTCAAGGCTGAAGGACGAGTCGCGGCACGCCCTCGCCCATCTCTTCGACATGTCCGATACGCCAGAAGGGGGCATCTTCAGCGCGCAGGATGGAACAGGCGTCATCAACAAGATGCGGCGGCACGGCAAGAATCAACCCGCCCGAGGTCTGCGCGTCGAACACGATGTCGACAAGAAGGGAATCGACTTCGGGATGCACGGACACATTCCCGGAACAGAAATGCCTGTTGGCGTGGCTTCCCGCAGGCAACAAGCCGGTAGCAACGAGGTCCAGCACGGCGGGCATGAGTGGCAACGTCGAGACATCCACATGCACCGACATGTTCGAGGCATTGGCCATTTCAAGCAGGTGTCCGCCAAGCCCGAAGCCGGTCACGTCGGTTGCGGCGGCAAGGCCAAGTTCGCGGATGACCCGTCCCCCTGCCCTGTTCAGCATCGCCCCCCACCTGCCAAGTTCCTGTTCATGCGCTTCAAAGCCATCCCACCCGGCCTTCACTGCCGTGGCAAGCACACCACTGCCAAGGGGCTTGGTGAGCAGAAGCACATCTCCGGGACGAAGCCCTGTGTTTGTAGCATAGCAATCAGGGTCGATGATGCCGGTGACGGAAAGACCATACTTGATGCTCTCATCTTCGATGCTATGACCACCGACAAGAACAGCGCCGGCCTCTCGCACCTTGTCGGCCCCGCCCCGCAGGATGTCTGCGAGAATCTCCTCCGGCAGTTCCTTCACGGGAAAACAGACGATATTCAACGCGCACCACGGTTCCCCTCCCATGGCGTAGACATCAGAAAGGGCGTTGGCTGCGGCTATCTGCCCGAACAGATACGGGTCGTCGACGATGGGTGTGAAGAAATCAAGGGTCTGGACGATGGCTTTGCCGCCCGGCACCCTGACAATCGCTGCGTCCTCATTGTCACGCGTACCTACAACCACCCTCTCCCCTTCCCGCGGGTCGCGGGGAAGCGTCGCAAGAATACGCTCCAGGTCCCCCGGAGCAATCTTTGCCGCTCAACCGGCGGCGCGCGAACGCGATGTGAGGCGGTCAACGGTCATGCGATTCTCCATCTTCAGCAACAACACGGGCACCTTCCCGAAGCGCCGTCATGAAGGCGAGGGCGGAAGGGAACAGGGTTCGCCGCGCATGATGAATGCAATAGAATTTTCGCGCAGGATGATAGTCGGAAAGCGGAATCTCCACAAGCTCACCCCTGCCAAGGGCGTCAGCAACGGCGATACGGGATGTGACACTGATGCCCAGCCCTGCCCGGACATACTGGATGACGGCTTCAGTGCTGCCCACGGTCAGCACGACATCGAACAGGCGCCAGTCGACACCAAGGGCATCAAGCCCGTTGAGGAAGGCGCTACGCGTCCCTGACCCCTTCTCACGCATGACCCAAGGATATGAGGCCAATTCGGCAACAGCATGAGGGACGCCCCCCTCCACCATCTGCGGATGCGCAATGACGACAAGTTCGTCATCAATCACAGCCTCGAAATGGAGGTCGGACTGAGGCCGCAGGTCACCCACAAGACCAAGCATCACTTCGCCCTGTGCGACGCTTTGCATGATGTCCTCTGTATCCCCGACACAAATCTTCACACTGACGCACGGGTGACGGCGAAGGAAGGTGCCAAGCACTGGCGGCAGGATATGATGCGCAGGGATCGTACTGCCCCCGAGGACAAGTTCACCGCTCACTTCATCCCGAAGCATCGCCAGCTCGGATTTGGCAGCCTCAAGGCTTTCAAAGGCGTTCATCGCGTGCCGGTACAGCACATCCCCAGCCGGAGTCGGCAGCACACTTCGCCCGAGCCGGTCGAGAAGCTGCATGCCGAGGTCCTTCTCCAGGGCGAGGACATGAGCACTTATGGTCGGCTGAGAGAGAAAGAGCTCTTCACCTGCACGAGAGAAGCTACGCAACTCATACACTTTGCAAAAGGCTTCAAGCCTACGATAATCAATCATGGCTATAGGATATATCGAATATCCCTATAACGCAAGCTCGTAGCCGTAACCTTGATAGTCGGCAGACAGTTCTCATCGGGCAAGACACGAAAAAAAGGCAGCCCCCGAAGGAGCTGCCTCTCATACTACGTCAGGACTCGCCTATTCGGCTTCAGCAGGCGCCGCAGCGGCCTCGGAGGCAGCAACGGTACGGGTGAACTCGATGATGGCGAGGGGCGCGCAGTCGCCACGACGGGGCTGGCCAAGCTTCACCACGCGGGTGTAGCCGCCGGGCACGCCGACGAATGCAGGGCCGATCTCGTCGAACAGACGCTTGACAAGCTGGTGGCTGCCAAGAACGCTGTAGGCCTGACGACGAGCGTGCAGATCGTTGCGCAGAGCAAGGGTGATCAGGGGCTCCACCACGCGGCGAAGTTCCTTGGCCTTGATCTCGGTCGTACGGATCTTGCCGTGCGTCAGGAGGGCCTTAGCCAGGTTGCGGAACAACGCCTTACGGTGCGAGGGCGTTCTCCCCAGCTTCTTGCCGGAGTTGCTATGCCTCATGTTGCTGCTTCCTCTTCCATTCCTGATATTTCTTCTCGAAGCCGTCGACCTTGGTGCCGAAGTCGAGCCCCATGTCACCAAGCACCCGACGGATTTCGTCAAGCGACTTGCGACCGAAGTTCTTGGTCTTCAGCATCTCGTTCTCGGACTTCTGGACCAGTTCACCCACGAGGGCGATATTGGCGCTCTTCAGGCAGTTGGTGGCACGAACGGAAAGTTCGAGCTCATCGATGCTCTTGAAGAGATGCTCGTTGAATTCGCCGGAATCGGCAGACCCGTTCGAGTTTTCGCCCGAAATCCGCTCATCGAAGTTGATGAAGACGGAAATCTGGTCCTTGATGATCTTCGCGCTGTAGGCAATCGCATCCTCGGGAGAGACTGAACCGTCGGTCCAGACTTCGAGAATGAGCTTGTCATAGTTCGTCATCTGGCCGACGCGAGCCTGCTCAACCGTATAGGCGACTTTGCGCACGGGCGAGAAGCTGGCGTCGAGTTTGATGAGGCCGATCTCCTCGCTGAGCCCTTCATGCATATCGGCGGGCACGTAGCCCTTGCCCATGCGGACCTCGAGCTCGAAGGTGAGCTCGATGTCCTCGGTCAGGGTCGCGATATGCTGATCAGGGTTGAGAACCATGACATGCTGGTTGGTTCTTACGTCACCAGCGGTGATCGCGCCCCTCTTGTCCACCTTGAGCTCCAGATACTGGGGCTCTTCGGTGTCCATGGCAAGACGAACCTGCTTGAGGTTCAGCACGACATCGGTCACGTCTTCGAGCACGCCGGGGATGGTGGTGAACTCGTGCTGTACGCCCGAGATCTTGACCGCCACGAACGCAGCACCCTGAAGAGAAGAGAGAAGCACGCGACGCATGGCATTGCCGATGGTCGTTGCATACCCGCGCTCCAGAGGCTCGCAGACGAACTTTCCGTACATGGTGTCGGAGACTTCGCCATCCCGGGAGATCTGCTCCGGCTTGACCAGTTCCGACCAGTTCCGCGTGTTGATAAGCCTGTCGCCTTGTTTGATGAGCATGCTCACACCCGCTTATTTGGAGTAAAGCTCGACAATCAGGTGCTCGTTGATCGGGAACTGAATGTCTTCGCGCTGCGGCAGGGCCTTCACAACGCCGCGGAAGTTCGCGCCGTCGGCTTCAAGCCATGCGGGGCAGCCACGGCGGGCGATCACTTCCTGCGCTTCGGCCAGCACGGGGATCTTGCGGCTCTTTTCAGGCACTTCGATCGTGTCACCGATACGGACCTGCAAGGAAGGAATGTTCACCTTGCGGCCGTTGAGGGTGAAGATCCCGTGACGGACGAGCTGACGAGCCTGGTTACGCGAGTTTGCGAAACCAAGGCGGTAGATGACGTTGTCAAGGCGTCTCTCGAGCAGCGAAAGAAGGTTCGCACCGGTAACACCCTTGGCCATGTCGGCCTTGGTGAAATACGCGTGGAACTGCTGTTCGAGGATGCCATACATACGACGGACCTTCTGCTTCTCACGCAGCTGGACGGCGTAGTCGCTTACCTTCTTGCGCGCGCGGCCATGCTGGCCGGGAGCGTAGGGACGACGATCGAAAGCGCACTTATCGGTGAAGCAACGGTCGCCCTTCAGAAAAAGCTTGGTACCTTCACGGCGGCACTGACGGCACTTAGCATCGGTATACTTAGCCAAGGCTGTGTCCTCCTCTTAGACGCGGCGCCGCTTGGGCGGACGGCAACCGTTGTGCGGAATGGGGGTGATGTCGCGAATGAACGCGACCTTGAAACCGGCGGCATTGATAGCACGCATGGCGGCTTCACGACCGGAACCGGGGCCCTTCACGTAGATGCCCACGGTCCTCATGCCGTTTTCCTGAGCCTTCTTGGCAGCCTGCTCGGCGGCCATCTGGGCGGCGAAAGGAGTGCTCTTACGAGACCCCTTGAAACCGCTCTGCCCGGCGCTGGCCCAGCTGATGGTGTTACCCCTGGTGTCCGTGAAGGTCACGATGGTGTTGTTGAACGTCGCCTGAATGTGGGCGAGCCCGACAGGGACGTTCTTCTTCTCTCTCTTTTTGACCGTACGCTTGGGTCTTGCCATAACTTCACTCTTCTTTGACGCTGGAATTTGGGCTGTGCCGGAACCTCTGAACGAGCTCAGTCATGACAGAGCCGTGCCGCACTGGTCATTGGGGGAGATTGTCCCGCAAGCCAGGTGAGATTCCACGCCTAACTAGCCGAAAAAGAGACTACTTCTTCTTGCCGACGGTACCGCGCCTCGGACCTTTGCGGGTGCGGGCGTTGGTATGCGTACGCTGACCGCGGACGGGAAGTCCACGACGATGACGCAGACCACGGTAGCAGCCGATGTCCATCAGACGCTTGATGTTCGCGCTGATTTCACGGCGCAGGTCACCTTCGACCTTGTGGTTCTGTTCGATTTCCTTGCGGATCTCGTTGACTTCGTCCGCGTTGAGATCGTCAACGTTACGGGTCCAGTTGACACCCGTAGCATCGAGGATCTGAAGGGCGGTTGCACGACCGATACCGTAGATATAGGTCAGCGCGATGTCAACGCGCTTGCCACGGGGCAGATCGACACCAGCAATTCTGGCCACAGTCTGACTCCTGAGTGGTTAGCCCTGGCGCTGCTTGTGCCGGGGGTTTTCGCAGATGACTCTCAGCACGCCCCGGCGCCGGATCACCTTGCACTTGGGGCAGATTTTCTTGACGGAAGGCCTAACTTTCATCTTCGTCTCCGTTAGGTAACGTTGGACGCCGGCAGAACGACAAGCCCTGCCGGAACAGGGACGGATACCACTCCGTCACAAGGTCGTCAACCTCTAGCGTACAGCACCGGGTGACAGGCTGAGGATTTCACAGCCGTCGTTGGTGATCGCGACACTATGCTCGAAGTGAGCAGACAGCTTTCTGTCCCGGGTGACGGCCGTCCAGTTGTCATCGAGGATTTCCACCTCGTACGTACCGACTGTCACCATGGGTTCGATGGCTAGCACCATACCGGGTTTCAGAGGTACGCCCGTGATGCCCGGAGGCACGAAGTTGGGCACTTCGGGCTTCTCATGCAAGGCGCGACCGATACCGTGCCCCACAAAACGCCGGACGACCTGAAAACCGTTGCTCTCGACATGCCGTTGCACGGCAACAGAGATGTCATAGAGACTGTTTCCCGGTTTTGCCTGCGCTATGCCCTTCATGAGCGATTCACGGGTCACGTCCATGAGACGGGTAGCCTCGTCGCTCACCTTTCCGACCGGGAAGGTGCGTGCCGAGTCTCCGTAGAAGCCTTCATAGACGACGCCCATGTCAAAGCTCACGATGTCGCCTTCGTTCAGTATCCGTTCAGACGGGAAGCCGTGAACGACCTCTTCGTTGACGGAACAGCACAGGGCAAACGGATAGCCGTAATACCCCTGGAAGGCGGGCTTCACTCCGTGTTCCTGACACAGTTTCTGAGCCAGTTCTTCGAAATGCATCGTCCTGACGCCTGGGCGAACGTGTTCGCCCAGAACGTCAAGGATCGAAGCCACGATTCGATTGGCCTCCCGAAGGAGGCCTATCTCATTCTCGTTCTTGATGAATATACCGCGGTACTTTTTCAAGTTACCGTTGCCCCTTGATCCGGGTCTTGTTCATGAGCCCTTCGTACTGGCGCGAAATCAGATGGGATTCGATCTGCGACATGAAATCCATCGCCACACCGACCAGAATGAGCAGGCTGGTGCCGCCGAAATAGAACGGCACGTTGAACTGCGCAATCAGGAACATGGGCAGCACGGAAATCACGGATATGTAGATGGCACCCCAGAGTGTGATCCGGGTCAGCACTTTGTCGATGTACTCCTTGGTCTTGTCTCCGGGCCGGATGCCGGGGATGAAACCACCACCCTTCTTCAGATTCTCAGCAATATCCTTCGGATCGAAGATTATAGCCGTATAGAAGAAGCTGAAGAACACGATCAACGCAATGAACAGGATGTTATACGGGATCGTGTGGGGTGAGAACCAAGAGGCCACGGACTTGAGCCAGTCACTTGTGGCGAAGTTCGCTACGGTCGCCGGGAACAGGAGCAGGCTCGACGCGAAGATGGGCGGGATGACCCCGGCCGTGTTCACGCGAAGCGGAAGGTGTGTGGTCTGCCCGCCGAACATCTTACGACCCACTTGCCGCTTGGCATAATGAATCGGAATCCGTCGTTGAGCGCGTTCCACAAACACGATGCCTGCCAGCACCAATCCCATCAGCGCGAGGATGACGATGGCCGCAAAGAGGCTCATGTCTCCGGCACTGATGAGCTGTGCAGATTTCAGAATGCCGCCGGGGATACCGGCGACGATACCCGAGAAGATGATCAACGAAATACCGTTGCCCAGTCCCTTCTCAGTTATCTGTTCACCCAGCCACATGATGAGCACAGTGCCCGCGGTCAGGGTGATGATGGTCACAAGACGGAAGGCCCACCCGGCTTCAAGCACGACAGGAGCCCCGGCGGGGCTGTGCATGCTCTCAAGACCGATGGCGATACCAAGGCCCTGGATCACGGTGATCAGGACAGTGGCATACCGGGTATACTGGGTGAGTTTCCGCTTGCCCGCAGCGCCCTCTTCCTTGGCAAGCCGCTTCAGGTCGGGACTAACGACCTGAAGCAGTTGCAAGATGATGGATGCGGATATGTAAGGCATGATCCCGAGGGCGAACACCGACAAGTTGCGAAGCCCGCCCCCGGAGAACATGTCAAAGAGGCCAAAAAGGGTGTTCTGAACGCTGGCAAAGAAATCTGCCAGAGCCGAGGAATCCACACCGGGAATCGGGACATGCACCCCTATCCGGTAGGCGGCCAGCAACAGGAATGTCCACATGAGCTTGCTCCGAAGCTCAGGCAGACGCGCCAGATTATCAACACCACTCAGAGCCACGGTTTACCCTTCCAATGCCTTGGCTTCGCCACCGGCGTTGCGGATCTTCTCGACAGCGGAGGCACTGAACTTGTGAGCCTCGACCTTGATGGCCGTGGTCACGTCACCTTCGCCGAGGATCTTGACAGCAGAGCCGAGGCTGCACAGGCCACGGTCGTAGATGTCATCAAGGGTGATCTCCGCCTTGCCTTCAAAGGCAGCAAGGAGGCGAGCAAGGTTGATGACTTCGTACTTGACCGCGAACATGTTCTTGAAGCCACGCTTGGGCAGACGACGCTGCAAAGGCATCTGGCCACCTTCGAAGCCGGGACGCACACCGCCGCCTGCGCGGGCATTCTGACCCTTGTTACCCTTACCGGACGTGCAGCCGAGACCGGAGCCGGAGCCACGGCCTACACGCTTGCGCGTCTTGCGTTCCTCAGGGAACGGATACAGATCGTGCAGTCTCATTACTCACTGACCTCGATCAGATGCTTCACCTTGTTGATCATGCCGCGAATGGCGGCATCGTCCTTGAACGTCTTCTCACTGCCGACCTTGCGCAAACCCAGAGCGGCAACGGTGGCGCGCTGAGTGGGGTTGCAGCAGATCAGGCTGCGAACGAGCTTGACCTTGATCATGGCTAGTCCTTACTTCCTGGGCGCTTCAAGCTTCTTGCCGCGCAGCTGGCCCACTTCCTCGGCGCTACGCAACGAGGCGAGACCGGCGACAGTGGCGCGCAGGACGTTGTGCGGGTTGTTGGTGCCGATCGCCTTGGTGAGCACGTCGGTGACACCGACAGCTTCCATGACGGCGCGCACGGCCCCGCCAGCGATGATGCCGGTACCCTTCGAAGCGGGCTTCAGCAGGACATGCCCTGCACCGAAGCGACCGAGGATCTCGTAAGGGAGCGTACCGTCGATCAGCGGGACTTCGATCATGCTCTTCTTGGCACGCTCGGTGGCCTTGCGAAGAGCTTCCGGCACTTCCTGAGCCTTGCCCAGGCCGAAGCCGACAGACCCCTTCCCGTCACCAACGACGACGAGGGCGCTGAAGCTGAAACGGCGACCGCCCTTCACGACCTTGGCAACGCGGTTGAGGTAGACGATCTTTTCGATCAATCCGAATTCGTTCTGTTCCATGCCAGATACCTACCAACCGTTAGAATTCAAGGCCAGCTTCACGGGCACCGTCGGCAACGGCCTTGATGCGCCCATGATAGAGGTAGCCGTTGCGGTCGAACACCACGCTCTGGATGTCCTTATCCTTGGCGAGGCGGGCAATTTCCTTGCCGACCAGCTCGGCGCCGGCCTTGTTGGCGTGCACGCCTTCCTGCGTACGGCTGATGGACAGCGTGGACGTAGCGACGAGGGTGCTTCCGGTGGTGTCATCCACGATCTGGGCGTAGATGTGCAGGTTGGACCTGTAGACCACCAGCCGGGGCCTTTCGGCAGTTCCGGAAATCTTCTTCCGGATGCGGACCTTGCGCCGCAGTCTGGCTTCATTCTTGGTGAATTTCATGTCTCAACCCAACCTATTTTTTACCACCAGACTTGCCGGCCTTGCGGCGAATCTGCTCGTTATCGTACTTGATACCCTTGCCCTTGTAGGGCTCAGGCTTACGCACGCGGCGCATCTGCGCGGCAACTTCGCCTACCAGTTCCTTGTCAACACCGGAGATGGTCAGCTTGTTACCTTCCGCCTTGGCAGAGATGCCAGCGGGCAGGTCGATGAGCACCGGGTGGGAGTAGCCCACCGACAGGTCAACCACGTCGCCCTTGACAGCTACCTTGTAACCGACACCGACGACTTCGAGGGTTTTGGAGAAGCCCTTCGAGACACCTTCGATGCAGTTGGCGAGCAACGTGCGGCGCAGACCATGCTGCGCACGGGTCTGACGGGTCTCGTCGAGGCGGGTGATGACAACCTTGCCGTCGGTCACTTCGTACGAAAGCACGGAGCAAACGGGGGTGGTCAGCGCCCCCTTGGGGCCCTTAACCTCTACAACATCATTCCCGATCTTCACTTCCACACCGGAAGGAATGGGAATGGGCTGCTTACCTATTCTGGACATGTTTGCACCCGCCTACCAGATTTCGCACAAGAGTTCGCCGCCCACCTTGCTTTCGTGGGCGCTGTTCCCATCCATGACCCCGCGGGAGGTCGAGAGGATGCAGATGCCAAGGCCGTTCTGGACCTTGGGGATCTCGTGCATGCCAACGTACACGCGGCGACCGGGCTTGCTCACCCGCTTCAGACCGCTGATGACGGGCTTACCCTTGAAATACTTGAGGGTCAGCTTGATGGAGCCCTCTTCCGTCGCGACATCTTCGATGTAGCCTTCCTGCTTGAGGATGGCGGCGAGGGATTCCTTCATCTTCGAGCGCGGCACACTCACTTCCTTATGCAGGGCCAAGTGCGCGTTGCGGATACGCGTGAGCATATCAGCAATAGGATCAGTCAACATTCCTTTCTCCTTGTGACTTTACCAGCTCGACTTGCGAACGCCGGGCAGTTCGCCGCGAAGGGCCATGTTGCGGAAGCAGATACGGCACAGGCCGAACTTCCGAAGGTAGGCACGCGGACGACCGCAGATCGGGCAACGGTTATAGGCGCGGGCAGAGAACTTCGGCTTGCGCTGCGCCTTGACTTCGAGGGAGGTACGAGACACTGCCGTTTCTCCTTACTTTCTGAAAGGCATGCCCAGCTGGTCGAGCAGGAGCTTGCCTTCCTTGTCGGTCGTGGCGGTGGTGACGATGGTGATGTTCATCCCCTTGGGATTCTCAACCCTATCGGCTTCCATTTCCGGGAAAATCGCATGTTCCTTGATGCCGAGCGTGAAATTGCCACGGCCGTCGAAACCACGATCCGGAACGCCTCTGAAGTCACGCACGCGCGGAAGCGCGAAGTTGATCAGTTTGTCCAGGAAGTCCCACATACGTTCCTTGCGCAAGGTCACACGGCAGCCGATGGGCATGCCTTCGCGAAGCTTGAACGACGCGATGGACTTCTTGGCACGGGTGACGACGGCCTTCTGACCGGCGATGACAGTCAACTCCTTGAGGGCTTCTTCCATCAATTTGTTGTTCTGGCTCGCAGCACCGAGACCGATGTTGAGAGAGACTTTTACAATCCCGGGAACCTGCATCGAGGAGTCGTAGTTGAACTCCTTTTGCAATACCGGAACCACTTTCTCGCGGTAGATATTTTCAAGACGCGTCATCGTCTCTCACCTTAGTCGATGATTTCGTTGCACTTCTTGCAGAAGCGGACTTTCTTGCCGTCCTCGGTGTAGCGGTACCCGACCTTCGTAGGCTTGGCACAGGCATCGCACACCACCATCACGTTCGAAACGTGCAACGGCATTTCCTTTTCGATGATGCCGCCGGGCTGCTGACGGTAGGGGTTGGGACGAACGTGGCGCTTGGCCACGTTCACCTTTTCGACGAGGATGCGGTCCTTGTTGCGAAGGATCTTGAGCACCTTGCCGATCTTCCCCTTGTCCTTACCGGCGATCACCATCACCTTGTCGTCTTTGTGAATACGAAACTGCTTCACGGTGAACTCCTAGAGGACTTCAGGCGCCAGGGAGACGATCTTCATGAAGTTGCGAGCGCGAAGTTCGCGGGCAACGGGACCGAAGATACGGGTCCCGACCGGTTCACCCTGCTTGTTCAGGAGAACGGCGGCGTTGGAGTCGAACTTGATGTAGGAGCCGTCGGCGCGGCGGACTTCCTTGGCGGTCCGCACGATGACAGCCTGCATGACATCACCCTTCTTCACCTTGCAGTGAGGCATGGCTTCCTTGACGGAGACCATGATGATGTCGCCCACGGTGGCGTACCGACGATGGGAACCGCCGAGCACCTTGATGCAGGCGACCTTCTTCGCGCCGGAATTATCCGCCACCTGCAGTGTGGATTCAACCTGGATCATCGTTTAACCCCTAGACGGCTTTTTCGAGAATGGATTCGAGGTGCCAGCGCTTGTTGCGGCTAAGCGGACGGAACTCGATGATCTTAACCTTGTCGCCAATGCCACACTCGTTCATGGGATCATGAGCGGTGAACTTCTTGCGACGGCGCACATACTTCTTCAGAAGCGGGTGCTTGACCAGAGTCTCGACGCGGACGACGATGGTCTTGTCGTTCTTGTCGCTGACGACGATTCCGACGAGCGTTCTTCCCTTCCGCTGGTAAGTAGCTTCGGACATGCTACGCTCCCTATTCCTTTTCCTTCAGAATGGTCTGAATCCGCGCGATGGTACGCCGGGCGTCACCCATGCTGGAGGTGTTCTCCAGCTGCGCGGTGGCATGACGGAAGCGCAGATTGAACAGTTCCTGCTGCTGCTCGACGAGCTTGGTCTTAAGCTCTTCGGCAGTGAGTTTCCTAAGTTCAGCGGCCTTCATCTTAGACGCCCTCTCTCACGACGATGACAGTCTTGACCGGAAGCTTGTGCGCAGCACGAGTCAGAGCTTCCTTGGCCAGTTCGAGGCTGACACCCTTGATTTCGTAAAGCACGCGACCGGGCTTCACGGGGGCGCACCAGCCCACAGGCGAACCCTTACCGGAACCCTGACGGGTTTCGAGGGGCTTCGCGGTTACGGGGCGGTCGGGGAAGATGCGAATCCAAACCTTACCGCCACGCTTGATGTGGCGCATCATGGCGATACGAGCAGCTTCGATCTGCTGGCTCGTCAGCTTGCCGTGCTCGATGGCCTTGAGACCGATATCACCGAAAGCGACAGTGGCACCGCGGGTGGCGACACCCTTGTTGCGGCCCTTCTGCCACTTGCGGAATTTTACCTTTCTGGGGCTAAGCATTGCTACGCTACCTCGTTGTCAAGGAGTTCACCCTTGAATATCCAGACCTTGACGCCGATCACACCGTACGTGGTACGGGCCTCGGCAAAGCCGAAGTCGATGTCAGCGCGCAGGGTCTGCAGCGGCACGCGGCCGTCACGGTACCATTCGGTACGCGCGATTTCAGCACCGGCAAGTCGACCGGAGCAGGTGACCTTGATGCCTTCAGCACCGAACTTGCGAGCCATGCTCACCGTGCGCTTCATGGCACGACGGAAGGCGACGCGACGCTCAAGCTGAAGAGCGATGTTCTCAGCCACAAGCTGCGATTCGACTTCAGGGCGGCGGATCTCGTTCACTTCGATGGCGAACTCGCGCTTGAACTTCTTGCGCAGGTCGGCACGGAGCTTCTCGATTTCCACACCCTTGCGACCGATTACGATACCGGGACGGGCGGTGCTCAGAATGAGGCGCACCTTACCGCCGGCACGTTCGATCTCGATCTTCGCAAGACCCGCATGGTAGAGGGTCTTCTTCACGAACTTGCGGATGTTGTGGTCTTCAAACACGAAGGCAGGGTACTCTTTCTTGCTGTACCAGCGGGACTGCCAGTTCTTGTTGTACCCCAGCCGGAACCCGAACGGATGTACTTTCTGACCCATAAGCCTATTCCTGACCTTCTGCGAGAATCACGGTGATATGGCTGGTGCGCTTCTTGATGCGAGTAGCGCGGCCCTGTGCACGGGGCAGAAAACGCTTCCAGCTGGGGCCTTCGTTCACGACGACCTGCTTGACGACCATGGCGTCCACGTCAACGCCGGGCATCTGCTGGGCATTGGCAAGCGCGGAACGCAGCACGTCGTAAAGCACACCGGCCGGCTTATTGGGGGTGAACCGCAGGAGGTTCATCGCATCCTCGACGGGCAGCCCGTCGATGTTACGGGCGACCAGTCGGGTCTTGCGCGGAGAAACGCGCATGAATTTCGCAGTTGCTCTCGATTCCATCGGAGTCACCCACTACTTCTTGGCTTTGCTCTTCTTATCGGCGGCATGGCCATGGTACGTGCGGGTGGGAGCAAACTCACCCAGCTTGTGACCGACCATGTTTTCGGTAACGAACACAGGCATGAACTTCTTGCCGTTATGCACGGCGAAGGTCAGGCCCACCATCTCAGGAAGGATGGTGGAGCGACGCGTCCACGTCTTGATAACGCGACGGTCGCTGTTCGCCACAGCCATATCCACTTTCTTCATCAGATGCCCGTCTACAAACGGGCCTTTCTTCAGAGACCTGGGCATGCTCTACTCCTACTTCTGACCGCGGCGCTTGATGATGAGCTTGGAAGAAGCCTTCTTCCGGTCGCGAGTCTTGTAGCCCTTGGTGGGCATACCCCACGGGGACACCGGATGACGGCCACCGGAGCTGCGGCCTTCACCACCACCCAAGGGGTGGTCGATCGGGTTCATCGCTACGCCGCGGACCTTGGGGCGATTGCCGAGCCAGCGTGCGCGGCCGGCCTTGCCCAGGGAGATGTTCTCATGGTTGACGTTGCCAACCTGGCCCACGGTGGCGCAGCAGGCGGCAAGCACCTTGCGAACTTCACCGGAGGGGAGGCGCAGCAGCGCGTACTTGCCTTCCTTGGCGACGAGCTGGGCGTAGGTGCCAGCTGCACGGCAGAACTGACCGCCACGACCGGGCTGCAGTTCGATGTTGTGCAGGTTGGTACCCACCGGGATGCGGGACATCGGAAGCGCGTTGCCGGGCTTGATGTCGGCACCTTCGCCGGAAAGGATCATGTCGCCCTGACGAATGCCGACAGGTGCGAGGATGTAACGCTTCTCACCGTCAGCATAGTGCAACAGTGCGATACGAGCGGTACGGTTCGGGTCGTACTCGATATGAGCGACCTTCGCGGGAATGCCAGCCTTGTCACGACGGAAGTCGATGATGCGGTAGAGGCGCTTGTGGCCACCACCACGACGACGGCTGGTTACACGACCGTTGTTGTTACGACCGCTCTTCTTGGTCAGACCGATGACGAGCGACTTCTCAGGTGTGCTCCGGGTGATCTCCTCGAAATCGGAGACAGTCTGGAAGCGACGGCCAGGAGAGGTCGGTTTGAGCTTACGGACAGCCATTGCTTACACTCCCTCGAAGAATTCGATTTTTTCACCGGGGGCGAGGGTCACATAAGCCTTCTTGAAGCCGGCAACCCTGCCCACAACGCGGCCCTGACGGACGCGGTCGGAAGACTTGCGGTTTACCACGTTGACGTCGGCGACCTTCACCTTGAACGCCGCTTCCACGGCCTTCTTGATCTCGATCTTGTTGGCCCGGGGATCAACGAAGAAGGCGACCTGACGGGAGAGTTCCTTGATGTAGGTCGTCTTTTCGGAGATGAGGGGCTTGATGAGTATTTTCGTGTAGTCCATGACCCTACCTCGCTTACTTGAGCCTGTCCTGAACGGAGGCCACGGCACCTTCCACGAGAACGAGCTGCTTGTGCTTGAGAATCTCGTACACACTGAGCTGTTCAGGGGTGGCGATGGTGATCCCGGGGATGTTGCGGACAGACAGGGCCAGCGTCGTGTTTTCTTCGGGGGCGATGATCAGCGCCTTGTCGAGGCCGAGCGTGTCAGCAATCTTGGCAAACAGCTTGGTCTTGACTTCGGGCAGTTCGAACCCCTTGACAACAAGCAGGTTGCTGCCGGCCAGACGCGAGCTGAGGGCCATGCGAAGAGCGAGCTTGCGCACCTTCTTGTTGACCTTGAACTCGTAGTCGCGCGGCTGGGGGCCGAAGATGATGGCACCACCGCGCCAAAGGGGCGAACGGATGGAGCCAGCACGGGCACGACCGGTGCCCTTCTGGCGCCAAGGCTTGAGGCCGCCGCCGGAGACGAAGGCACGGGTCTTGGTGGCATGGGTGCCGGCACGGAAGGCGGCACGCTGCGCGCGCACGACGAGGTGCAGAATCTCAGGCCTCACCTCGACTTCGAACACTTCGGGAGCCAGGGTGATTTCTCCGGCTTCCTGCTTGTTCTGATCGTATACTTTAACCACAGCCATTGTGATCTTCCTCTTTCGTTACTGCTTGCGCACCATGACCAGGCCGTTCTTGGGACCGGGCACGGAACCCTTGACCAGGATCACGTTGTCCTCGGGGCGGACGTCCACCACTTCGAGGTTGAGGACGGTCACGCTCTCGTTGCCCCAGTGACCAGCCATCTTCTTGCCCTTGAACACATGACCCGGGAAGGTGTTGTTACCGATGGAACCACCGGAACGATGAACCTTTTCGCAGCCGTGGGTGTCCTTGGAGCCGGCGAAGTTCCAGCGGCGCATGACGCCCTGGTAGCCCTTACCGATGCTGGTCCCGGAGACCTTGACGCGATCGCCGGTGGCGAACAGGGTAACGTCAAGCTCACTGCCCACTTCGTAGGCGGCGGGAGCTTCGAGGCGGATTTCACGAAGGGTACGGAACAGACCCTTGCCAGCCTTGGCCAGATGGCCGATTTCAGGCTTGTTCAGGTGCTTTTCTTTGGCTTCGTCAAAAGCGATTTGGATGGCGTCATACCCATCGGTAGCGACGGTCTTTACCTGAGTGACCGGACAGGGGCCGGCCTTGATGACCGTGACAGCCACGGCGGAACCATCGCTGGCGAAGATGCGGGTCACACCAATCTTGCGACCCAGAATTCCCATTTTCTCAGCCATGACTTCCTCTCACTAGAGCTTGATTTCGACGTCAACGCCGGCCGGCAGGCTCAGCTTGCCCAGGGCGTCCACGGTCTGCTGCGTGGGCTCGAGGATGTCCATGAGCCTCTTGTGGATACGCATCTCGAACTGCTCACGCGACTTCTTGTCCACGTGCACGCTTCGGTTCACAGTGAACTTATGGATGTTGGTGGGCAGGGGGATAGGACCTGCGACACCAGCGCCCGTGTTGCGCGCCGTATCTACGATCTCAGCCACAGCCTTGTCCAGGATGCGGTAATCGTAAGCTTTGAGCTTGATCCGGATACGATCACTGCTAACTGTCGTCATTGTTGATTACTCCGTTATCTGGAAAACATACCCTTGCTTTCCGGCAGCCCGCCACGGGAAGCGAGTGCCCTCCGGCGCGAGTTCCTCACAGACGGTGGCGGCATCGATCTCCGCCCGGACGAAGAGCGCATGAGGTCGCCGTTCGTCACAATCCTTCGACGCGGACTCAGGCAGAACGATGCTACGCAAAAACCCCGCTATTTGCGGGGTATCTTCGTTGCTCTCGAAAGCTAGACAGTGATTGCTGACCAGTTGCCAGCTACAGCCATCCGCTCGAACAAGGAAGATACGTTTGCGTGTAGCCAGCCTGGCCCTTACCGGACAATGTCCGGCTAGTCAGGTGGTCCCACAGGGTTACCCAATCGGGGAAACCAAGCTCCCCGCGCATGTTCAGTACCTTACAGCCCACACTCTGGACTGGAACGGCAAGACAAAATTGCGGCATAAGTAACGCCTGCAAATGTCAAACTTGGCGAACCAAGCGCATCAGGACGGACTCCATCCGCCCTTCCCCTGCCGTCACAGGGGTCTTAAAAATCACGCCAGTTGGTGGCGCGAAGAATCTTCTACACGGAGCCAGCACCCCAGTCAACACATTTCCACAAAAAAAAGACCCCGGCCGAAGCCGGGGTCTCGAAGGCAGATCAACTAGCCCTTCTTCTTTACAAGTTCCTCGGCGAGAGCCGCAGGCACCCGCTCGTAATGATGGAACTGCATAGAGAAGGTCGCACGGCCCTGCGTCTTCGAACGCAGGTCTGTCGCGTAGCCGAACATCTCGCTCAGGGGGACCTGAGCACGGATGGACTGCGCACCTACGCGTGCTTCCATGCTCTGCACCTTGCCACGACGACCGTTCAGGTCGCCCATGACATCGCCGAGGTACTCGTCAGGGGTGACGACTTCGACGTCCATGATGGGCTCAAGCAGAACCGGGCCACTCTTGGCGATGGCTTCCTTGATAGCCATCGAACCGGTCACGTAGAACGCCTGCTCCGAAGAGTCGACGTCGTGGTACGAACCGAAGACAAGATTGACCTTGATGTCGACAGTGGGGAAGCCAGAAAGGATACCGCTCTTGAGCGCATCCTGGATACCCTTGTCGATGGGGGCGATGTATTCCTTGGGAATGACACCACCGGTGATGCTGTTCACGAACTCGTACCCCTTGCCGGGGTTCGGTTCGATTTCGATGACGGCATGACCGTACTGACCACGACCACCAGACTGCTTGACATGCTTCGTGTCAGCCTTGCCGGGCTTGGTGATGGTCTCACGGTAGGCGACCTGAGGCTTGCCCACGTTGGCGTTGACGCTGAACTCGCGGGTAAGACGGTCGACGATGATTTCCAGATGGAGTTCGCCCATACCGGCGATCAGGGTCTGGTTGGTCTCGTCGTCGCCCTTCACGCGGAAGGACGGGTCTTCCTTGGCAAGCTTGGCGAGCGCGGCGGAAAGGGCGTCTCGGTCAGCCTTGGTCTTGGGCTCGATGGCAACCTCGATGACCGGCTCCGGAATATCCAGCGATTCGAGCACCACAGGGCGCTTTTCATCGCAGATGGTGTCACCGGTTGAAGCCAGCTTGAGGCCAACAAGGGCCACGATATCACCAGCACCCGCCCACTTGATTTCTTCACGCTTGTTGGCGTGCATCTTCAGCAGGCGACCGACACGCTCGCGCTTGCCGGTGTTCGCGTTCAGTACCGTCATGCCTGACTCGATGAAGCCAGAATAGATGCGGCAGAACGAGAGGTGCCCGATGTACGGGTCGGAGAAGAGCTTGAAGACGAGGGCAGCGAGAGGTTCCTTGTCGTCGCAGGGGCAGACGATGGTCTCTTCTTCCTTGTCCGGATTCACACCCTTCATCTGTTCGATGTCGACAGGCGAAGGCAGGAAGTCGACGACAGCGTCGAGAAGAGGCTGCACACCCATGTTGCGGAAGGCGGAACCGCACAGCACCGGAACGATGTTACGGGCAATGGTGGCCTTGCGTACGCAGGAGATGATTTCTTCGACAGTGAGTTCTTCACCACCGAGATACTTCTCCATGAGCGCTTCATCTTCCTCAGCTACGGCTTCGATCATCTCGAAGCGCATGGCGTCGTACTGATCGCGGTACTCGGCAGGCACATCCCCCACGTTGAAGGTCTGCCCCTTCGACGCCTTGTCGAAAGTCACAGCCTTGCCGGTGATGAGGTCGATGACGCCTTCGAAGCGGTCTTCGGCACCGATGGGAAGCTGAACCGGAATCGGCTTCGCACGCAGACGGTCACGGATCATGCCGACGCAACGCTCGAAGCTGGCCCCGATACGGTCCATCTTGTTGACAAAGCAGATGCGCGGAACGCCATAACGGTCGGCCTGACGCCACACCGTCTCGGACTGGGGTTCGACACCGGCAACGGCGTCGAATACGCAGACCGCGCCGTCAAGGACACGCAAGGAACGTTCGACTTCGATGGTGAAGTCGACGTGGCCGGGGGTGTCGATGATGTTGACACGGTGTTCACGCCAGAAACAGGTGGTAGCAGCAGAAGTGATGGTGATACCACGCTCCTGCTCCTGCTCCATCCAGTCCATGGTGGCTGCGCCGTCATGGACTTCGCCGATCTTGTGGGAAACGCCCGTGTAGAAGAGGATACGCTCGGTAGTCGTGGTCTTGCCCGCGTCAATGTGGGCCATGATACCGATGTTCCGCTGCATATCGATAGGAACTACTCGTGCCACTGTGGTCTCCCGGCTCTACCAGCGGTAATGGGCGAAAGCCTTGTTGGCTTCGGCCATGCGGTGGGTGTCTTCCTTCTTCTTCACGGCGCCGCCGCGATTGTTGAAGGCGTCAAGAAGTTCTGCCGAGAGCTTGCTTACCATGCCCTTCTCACCGCGCGAGCGGGAGTAGGCGATGAGCCAGCGCAGGGAAAGAGAGACCTGACGGTCGGGGCGAACTTCCATGGGCACCTGATAGGTGGCACCACCAACGCGACGAGCCTTCACTTCGAGGTGGGGCTTCACGTTTTCGATCGCCTTCTCGAAAGCCTTCAGAGGCTCTTCACCAGTCTTCTGGGCAAGGGTGTCCAGAGCACTGTAGAATATCTTTTCAGCCGCACCCTTCTTACCGTCGTACATGAGTCGGTTGATGAAGCGGGCGACAAGACGGCTGTTGTACAGCGGGTCGGGCAGAATCTCACGTCTGGGGACAGGTCCTTTGCGAGGCATCTAAAAACTCCCTTACTATTTCGGGCGCTTGGCGCCGTACTTGGAACGTCCCTGACGACGATCCTGAACGCCGGAGGTGTCGAGGGTGCCGCGCACGATGTGGTAGCGGACACCCGGAAGGTCTTTTACACGACCGCCGCGGATCATGACCACGGAGTGTTCCTGAAGGTTGTGGCCTTCGCCGGGGATGTAGGCGGTCACTTCAAGGCCGTTGGTGAGGCGCACACGTGCGACCTTACGCAATGCCGAGTTAGGCTTCTTAGGGGTGGTGGTGTACACGCGGGTGCACACGCCACGACGCTGCGGGCAGGCCTGGAGCGCCGGGGTCTTCTTCCGCTTTACAACCTTCTTCCGCTCTTTGCGGATGAGCTGGTTGATAGTGGGCATGAGTCTCCTCCGTGAATGAAAATCGAAAACAACCGGTAAAGGGGAAACGACATAGCGCCCCGCTCAGCGATTGTCAAGCAACAGCACACCCCGCCGCCGGTTCACCTACCCGGCAACGATGCGCGCTACGACACGGGGCCCCCGGGGGCCAGCAGCCCGCCCCGAGGACGTTGTCGGATCAACTCCGAACCCACCTTGAATATCCCCTTCTTCAGAAGCGCACAAGAACTTTCTCGCGTCACCCAACCTTCAACGCCAGCCCCATCCACCCAACGCTTGCACCATTAATCACATTCTGAACCATAACGGTGAACAATAACGACAGGCAGACGCGGGAGCTCACGATTCTGAAGCATGCATTGAATCAGCGAAATGTGCCCACCATCCTCTCCAGTCTTGAGCTTGCCCTGCGAATACAGGTTATTGGCTCTTTATTCATTGTGCCCCTTGCAGTGCGTTCTGATTTTCGCGCTTTGCCGCTTGACATTTTGTAAATTTTTTCACAAGACGGAATCAACGCGACGCCAACCCGAAGGCATCGCCTGAAGTTGATTTTTTGGTGATTGTAATTTTGGTCCGGGCATCACTTTGATCCCGGACGGTGTCAACAACATCACGCATCTGGAGGATGTAAGGTATGTCCAAGCTGGTTCCCGCTCATGGTGGTAAGGGCCTTGTGTGCTGCCTGCTCGAAGGCGCTGATCGCGAAGCCGAACTGAAGAAGGCTGCCGGCCTCAAGCAGATCGAAATCTCCTCCCGCGCCAAGGGCGACCTCATCATGATGGGCATTGGCGGCTTCTCGCCGCTGAACGGCTTCATGAAGAAGGCCGACTGGAAGAGCGTTTGCGAAAAGATGACCCTCGCCGACGGCACTTTCTGGCCCGTGCCTGTGACCCTTGACGTGTCCAAGGACGACGCCGCAGCCATCAAGCCCGGTCAGGAAATCGCTCTCGTCCGCAAGGGCGAAACCTTCGCCACCATGCTCGTGGAAGAAATCTACGAGATGACCGAAGCCGACAAGAAGTGGGAATGCGAGCTGGTGTTCAAGGGCGAAGGCCCCGACTCGCAGAAGTTCTGGGAAGTGGCTCTTGATGACCACCCCGGCGTGAAGATGGTCATGGAGCAGAAGGAATTCAACATCGCCGGTACCGTGAAGGTGCTGTCCGAAGGCGAATTCCCCACCAAGTTCGCTGGCGTCTACAAGCGTCCTGCCGAACTCCGCAAGGAAATGGAAGAGCGTGGCTGGGCCAACGTTGCTGCCCTGCAGCTCCGCAACCCCATGCACCGTTCGCATGAATTCCTTGCCAAGATCGCCATCGAAGTCTGCGACGGTGTGGTCATCCACTCCCTCGTAGGCTCGCTGAAGCCCGGCGACATTCCTGCTGAAGTTCGCGTTCGCTGCATCGACACCCTCGTCGAAAAGTACTTCGTGAAGGAAAACGTCATTCAGGCTGGCTACCCCCTCGACATGCGCTACGCTGGCCCCCGTGAAGGCCTGCTGCACGCTACCTTCCGCCAGAACTACGGCATCAACCGCATGATCATCGGCCGTGACCACGCCGGTGTGGGCGACTTCTACGGGATGTTCGAAGCTCAGACGATCTTCAACAAGATCCCCTACATCAACGAAGCCTGCCCCACCCCCGGCAAGGCTCTGCTTTGCGAGCCCCTGAAGATCGACTGGACCTTCTACTGCTACAAGTGCGACGGCATGGCCTCCCTGCGTACCTGCCCGCACGGCAAGGAAGACCGCGTCATCCTCTCCGGCACCAAGCTGCGCAAGGCCCTTTCCGAAGGCGCCGAAGTTGTCGACCACTTCGGTCGCGACGAAGTTCTCGTGATCCTTCGCGAGTACTACAGCGGCCTGACCGAAAAGGTCGAAGTCAAGATGCAGCAGGCCGCTTCCGGCTCTGTGATGTAACGACTTCCAGGCACAAATACGAAGGAGGCACCGCAAGGTGCCTCCTTTTTTATATGGAAAAAGGCGCAGGAGGGACAAGGGACATCAACGAGGCGTATCAGCCAATGGGTGTGGGCTTCTTTTATTTTTTGTCGACTGAACTGCCATGGGCATTATGCAGCCCACATGGGGATGGCATAACGGGCGTATTTGAGCTGGCGCGCGTGGATGACAGCTAACGGATCGAAGCTTTGCAAGAGTTCATGAAACATTCTCCCATGATTCGGATGTTTCAGATGACAAAGCTCATGTATGACGACATGCCTGACAAGCGATGGCGCCAGAAAGAGCAGCCTTGCATTCAGACTTATGGTTCCTCTGCATGAGCAACTCCCCCATCGGGTTTTCGGCATACCAACTCGAAGGGCACCCCATTCCAGACCTGTTGTAGCAGCACAGCTTCCAAGTTCGGATAAAAAGAACGACCGCGCAACGCGGCAAAGCCACTTTCGTAAACCAACGACGGCGTGCGCCGTCTCCTGAGGGACAACCACCACGTTTTCTGCCTTGACGCGCCCTGCCCCACCATCACCGATTTCAACTCGGAACGACTCGTTGAGAGCCACCAAGCATATCCTGTCAGGAACAAGCGCTGCGCCCCTGGCGTGATGAACATCTCGAAATCCGGAGAGATGTCTCTCAATCCACTTCTGATGACGCGCCAAGACTTCCGGCACGACCGACTCGGAGACTCCCCTCGGGAGGACGACTTCAAGTCGCCCAGAGACGACACGGAGCGAAATGCGTCTTGCCTTTTGACTCTTCCGCACTGAAAAGAGACCCGACAGGGGGTCAGGAAACACCGAAGACATTGGGAACACCTCATACAGGCTTTACCTGCGCAAGATAACGACGTAAGGTCAGCCCGTTTTGCCACCAACCGGCTCCACCGGAGGAAGTTCATGTTGCAGCGTCGCAATAGCTCCCCGCTTGGCATTCCCTTGCTTGTCTGCCTCGCAGGGCTTTCTTTCGCCACATGGGTGGCCTTTGCAGATTCACAAGAAACATGCATCAGCACCGGATGCCAGCTCTTCAGCGACTTGTCGTACGCTGGCGTCTCGCTATGGCATGTGGGCATGTTTGCGTTCGCGACGCTTTCCCTCGCCGCGCTTCTCGGTCGCACGGGTTTGGGCCTCGCTCTCGCAGGACTCTTCCTCTTAGGCGACATCGCTCTACTGGCACTCATGGCCTTCATTGCACCATGTGCGAACTGCCTGATCATCGCCACCCTGTTTGCTCTCAGTTATGCCGCGTTCAGGGCAGCCAAAGCATCTCCTAGAGAACCGCTCGGCTTTCCGTGGCTGCTCTTCATCTGGGCCTTGCTTTGCAGCAGCAACCTCGTCTCCCTGGCTGAAGAGCGGCTTTCTCCCTGGATACTGCAGGGTACCCCCGAAGCCTCGGTGCGCATCTACTTTTCGCCTTCATGTCCGGCGTGCCGCGATGCCATCATGGGGCTCCTGCCTTCCGCCAAGGATGTTGCGTTCATACCCGTCGCTGAAAACGACGACGACCTGAATGCCATCGCTGTCATGCAAGGTCAAATTGCCGAAGGCAGCAGCTTCTTCCTTGCCTACCGCCGGGCGACAGAAGCGACCCCGCGTCCTGTGGCCCTTCTCTCTGCGACACAGGAAGCAAGCCTCCGGTTCAAACTATTGCGGAATAAAGCGCATGTGTTCGCCGCTGGCAGCAACAGGCTGCCACTCATCCAGACTCATGGATTGGCTAAACTCCCGGGAATCGGCAGTAACGCCCCTGCTGCGGACGCAACACTCCCCCTGCAGCCTCTGGAATTTGAAGGCTGCAGCGGTCAGCCCTCAGCGGCACCCTGCCCAGACGCCACAGCACGCTGAGCTGTTCACCCAAACAACAACATGTTGTTTTATTGACCTTTCACCAGTTTCGGACTATGTGAAAAAAATCATTTTCGGATGACAGGGCTTTTCTTTTGCACGGTGCGGGTTTTCTCGGTTTCACCGCTATTTTCGCTTGTCCAGTGCACTCGATTGACCGTATAGGGTTGGCGCGCAAGCGACCCTCTTCCCTACAAAATGCGAGAGACCATGACGACATCGACCATTACCCCCGAACTGAAGGAAAAAATCAGCGCCAGATGGGGTGAGTTCATCTACGCAACCTACCCCTTTGACACGACAGGATTCCTTCGGAGCAGGAAAAACGAATTCTCCAACCCCGTGGGACATGCCACGGAGAAGGCCGTAACCCTCATGGTTGCCGCAATCTGCGGTGACGATATGGTTGATGGCGAGGTCGAAAGTGCTCTTGCCGACCTCATCAGGGTTCGCGCCATCCAGCAGTTCACGCCTGAACAGGCTACCGGGATCATCTTCTGCGTGAAGCCGATACTCCGCGAAGAAATCCTGCCCATGTATGCCGGGCAGGAAGGATTCGCGAACTACCTTGCAATGGAGTCGCGTGTCGACTCCCTTTGTCTGATGGCCTTTCGCATGTACTCGGAAGACCGGGAACGCATGCACATGCTCAAAGTCGATGAATACAAAAGGCGTTACGCCCAGATCATACGCAGGGCTGAAATGATAGTGGACCGACCGGCAGGGGAACCGGAATAATTGACAACCGAAAGCCTAGCAGCGAGGTAACGGAATGTTTTTTTCATTTTTAGCGGTCATTGCGCTCGCTTGTATCGCCTGGCTGGGAGCCGTTTCCGGCTTTCAGTACGTTCTTGGGGTGGTACTGCCGCTTGCCGCAATGCTCGTGTTCATCGTCGGCTTCGTCTGGCGGATAGTGGATTGGGCCAAGTCTCCCGTGCCCTTCCGTATTCCCACCACCGGCGGGCAGCAGCGGTCGCTCGACTGGATCAAGCCTGCGCGCCTTGACAGCCCTTACACCACTACGGGCACCGTGGGACGCATGCTTCTCGAAGTACTGCTGTTCCGTTCGCTCTTCCGCAACACTTCGATGGAGATCCAGAACGGTCCGCGCGTGGTCTACTACTCGGCCAAGTGGCTCTGGCTCTTCGCGCTGATTTTCCACTACTGTTTCCTGACCATCTTCATCAGGCACTTCAGGTTCTTCCTCGAGCCCGTCCCCTTTGCCATCAGCTTCATGGAGACGCTTGACGGTATCATGCAGATTGGTGCCCCGCGCATGTTCATGACTGACGTGCTCGTGGTCGTCGCTCTTGTCTTCCTGCTTTGCCGCCGCCTTTTCAGCGAGAAGATTCGCTACATCTCTCTCGCCAACGACTATTTCCCGCTGTTCCTGATCCTTGGTCTTGTCGGCAGCGGCATATGGATGCGCTACTTCGCGAAGGTCGACATCGCTTCGGTCAAGGTGCTGACCATGGGTCTTGTCACGCTGAACCCGGTCGTGCCCGATGGCATCGGCACCGTGTTCTTCATCCATATGATGTTCCTGAGTGCGCTGCTCATGTACTTCCCCTTCAGCAAGCTCATGCACATGGGTGGCGTGTTCCTCAGCCCCACGCGCAACCTTCCGAACAACTCCCGCGCCGTGCGGCACGTCAACCCCTGGAACCCGCCCAAGAAGTACCGCACCTACGCCGAGTACGAAGACGAGTTCCGCGACCTGATGGCCGAGGCCGGGCTTCCGCTCGATAAGAAACCCGACGAAGCTGCTGCCGAGTAAGGAGCCGACATGTCCAAACTGCCAACCCCCGAACAGCTGATCGCAAGCAAGCCCGGCTTTCCCGCCGAAAGCTGGATGGATGTGAAGCCCGACTTCCGCCCCGGCACATGGTGTTATCCGTCCAAGCCGGACATCATGAAGAGCCTCGGGATGCCCAACCCGCACGAGTGGGCTCCTGATCAGGAAGACTGGAACCTTCCGGAGAACTGGGAGGAGATTCTTTACAATGGCCTGAAGGAGCGTCTCGAAAAGCACCGCTCGCTCAAGCTGTTCATGGACATCTGCGTGCGTTGCGGCGCCTGCGCCGACAAGTGCCACTTCTTCATCGGCACCGGCGACCCCAAGAACATGCCCGTTCTGCGTGCCGAGTTGCTGCGTTCAGTCTACCGGCGCGACTTCACCACCGCCGGCAAGCTGCTCGGCAAGCTGGTGGGAGCCCGGAAGCTCGACAAGGACGTGGTCAAGGAGTGGTTCTACTACTTCTACCAGTGCACCGAATGCCGCCGTTGCTCCCTGTTCTGCCCCTACGGCATCGACACGGCTGAAATCACGGCCATCGCCCGCGAGCTGCTGCACGAAGTAGGTCTGGGCATCAACTGGATCATGGAGCCGGTGTACAACTGTAACCGCACCGGCAACCACCTCGGCATCCAGCCCCACGCTTTCAAGGAGATCGTCGAGTTCCTCTGCGAGGACATCGAAACGATCACCGGCATCCACATCGACCCGCCCTTCAACGAGAAGGGACATGAGATCGTCTTCATCACCCCTTCGGGTGACGTGTTCGCCGATCCCGGCATCTACACGTTCATGGGCTACCTCATGCTCTTCCACGAGATCGGGCTGGACTATACCCTTTCGACCTACGCCTCCGAAGGCGGCAACTTCGGTTCATTCACTTCCTTCGACATGGCGAAGAAGCTGAACGCGAAGATGTACGCCGAAGCCGAGCGCCTTGGCTCCAAGTGGATTCTCGGCGGCGAGTGCGGTCACATGTGGCGCGTCGTCCACCAGTACATGGAGACGTTCAACGGCCCCACCCCCTCGCACATGGAAGTGCCCAAGTCGCCCATCACCGGCACGGTCTTCGAAAACGCCGCCGCCACCAAGATGGTGCACATCACCGAGTTCACGGCCGACCTCATCAAGCACAACAAGCTGCGCCTCGACCCCAGCCGCAACGACCACCTCACGGTGACGTTCCACGACTCGTGCAACCCTGCACGAGGCATGGGTCTGCTTGAAGAGCCCAGATACGTCATCAAGTCGGTGTGCAACAACTTCTACGAAATGCCCGAGAACACCATCCGTGAGCAGACTTTCTGCTGCGGCGGCGGTTCCGGCCTGAACACCGACGAGATCATGGAATTGCGCATGCGCGGCGGTCTGCCACGAGGCAACGCCCTGCGTTATGTGCAGCAGAAGCACGGCGTCGACACCATGGCCTGCATTTGCGCCATCGACCGTGCCACGCTGCCTCCCCTTGCCAACTACTGGGCTCCCGGCGTTTCCGTCTACGGTACGCACGAACTGGTTGCAAACGCCCTCGTCATGCGTGGTGAGACCAAGCGCACCATGGACCTCCGTCAAGAAGACCTGCCCGGCATGGAGGACGCATAATCATGTATAACGGCAAGTACATCATCCCCGGCATCGTCATCTTTGTCGGGCTGTTCACCTTCCCGTTCTGGAGCAACCTGCTGACGCCCAAGTACGAGCGTCCGCAGATTGCCCTCCCCGCCGGGGAGAAGGAATGCATCGAGCCCGTGGGCTACATGCGCGCCGAACATATGCACATCCTCAACCTTTGGCGCGACGAGGCCCTTCGCGAAGGCAAGCGTCTTTACGTGGCGAGCAACGGCAAGCAGTGGGAGATCAGCCTCCAGAACACCTGCATGAAGTGCCACGCCAACAAGGCCGACTTCTGCGACAAGTGCCACAACTCCAACAGCGTGAGCCCCTACTGCTGGGACTGCCATGTCGCTCCGAGGGGGAACCAGTAATGAACAACAGCAGAAGACGATTCCTGAAGATCGCCAGCCTCTCGGTTTTCGGCCTTGGGGCCAAGGGCGTCCTTGATGTCGCCGCTGGCACCACCCCGGACGCCGCTGCGCTGACCGGCAAATATGAAGACGGTGCGACCGCGCTCAAGGCGAAACGCTGGGCCATGGTCATCGACATGCGCAAGTTCACCTCCCCCGAGGACTACTCGCGCGTCATCGAGGCCTGTCACTCGATCCACAACGTTCCTTCCATCGAAGGCAATCAGGAGATCAAGTGGCTCTGGACGGATACCTACGAAGCGACCTTCCCTGACGACATGAACCCCCACCTGTCGCAGGAAGTTCTCGAACGCCGTTATCTGCTCCTGTGCAACCACTGCGAGAACCCGCCCTGCGTGCGTGTGTGCCCCACCAAGGCTACATTCAAGCGCGCCGACGGCATCGTCGTCATGGACTACCACCGTTGCATCGGTTGCCGCTTCTGCATGGCCGGTTGCCCCTACGGCGCCCGTAGCTTCAACTTCGGCGACCCGCAGCCGCACATCAAGGCCATCAATCCGAAGTTCCCGGCCCGCACACGCGGTGTCGTGGAAAAGTGCACCTTCTGTAGCGAACGGCTTGCCGTGGGCCAGCTGCCCGCGTGCGTGGAGGCCTCCAACGGCGCCATTCTCTTCGGCGACCTGGATGACCCGAACTCGCCCGTACGTAAGGCCCTGAACGAAAACTACAGCATTCGCCGCAAGCCCAGTGTAGGCACCCAGCCCGGCGTCTACTACATCGTCTAGGAGGACTGGCCATGGTTGAGAAGCTTCTCAAGGGCTCCCCGGCGTACTACATCTGGCTGCTTTTCCTCGGCAGCGTCGTCGGTCTCGGGGGGTTCACCTACCTGTTCCAGCTGAAGTACGGCCTCGCCATCACCGGCATGAGCCGCGACGTGTCCTGGGGTCTCTACATCTCCCAGTTCACGTATCTCGTCGGTGTTGCGGCGTCGGCGGTCATGCTGGTGCTGCCCGCCTACTTCCACCACTACAAGCAGTTCAAGAAAATGATCATCCTCGGTGAGTTCATGGCCATATCGGCAGTGCTGATGTGCATGCTCTTCATCGTGGTCGACATGGGCCAGCCCCAGCGGATGCTCAACGTCATCCTGCACCCCACCCCCAACTCCGTCATGTTCTACGACATGATGGTCCTGATGGGCTACCTGTTCATCAACCTGCTGGTCGGGTGGGTGACCCTTGAGGCTGAGCGGCATGATGTTGAACCTCCCAAGTGGATCAAGTTCTTCATCTACCTGTCCGTCATCTGGGCGTTCAGCATCCACACCGTCACGGCGTTCCTCTACGCCGGTCTCCCCGGTCGCCACTACTGGCTCACAGCCATCATGGCCGCCCGTTTCCTCTCTTCGGCCTTCTGCTCCGGTCCTGCCATCCTGCTGCTGCTGGTATTCGTGCTGCGCCGCCTGACAGGCTTCAACCCCGGTCGCGAAGCTGTGCAGACGCTCACGAAGATCATCACGTATGCCATGTGCATCAACGTGTTCTTCTACCTGCTCGAAGTCTTCACCGCGTTCTACAGCGGCATGCCCGGACACCAGCATCCGCTCGTGTTCCTCTTCGCCGGTCACGGCGGGCATTCCTACTGGGTGAACGGCTGGATGTGGACGGCGGTCGTCTTTGCCTTCCTTTCGCTGGCATTGCTCATTCCGCCCCAGATTCGCGACAATGAGAAGGTTCTGCCTTGGGCTCTGGTCATGCTTGTCATCGCATCGTGGATCGACAAGGGCCTCGGCCTGCTCATCGGCGGTTTCACCCCGAACCCCTTCGAAGGCATCACTGTCTACGCACCCTCTGTCCCCGAAATCCTGATCGCCCTTGGCATCTACGCCTTCGGCCTTCTGGTGCTCTCGCTGCTGTGGAAGATAGCCATCGAAGTGAAGAAGGAAGCCGGCACGTTCTAGCCCCCCTTCCGACATCAAGGCCCGCCTCGCAAGAGGCGGGCCTTTTTTGTTTTTCGCGAAAGAGTACGCAAAAGGCTGTGTGCAGATGTCCAGCCCGCCTGCGAAGATTTTTCTGCACACGAAAAAAGCCCCCGGCCATAACGCCGGAGGCCCATTCGCCTGCAATCATAACATAGCGTACCGAGGCTCAACCACCAACCAGCGATTCCATATGGCGCCCAATCCCCTTCACGAGATCATCCATGTTCTGAAGGGGTTTTGTGTAGATATCGTCACGAGTGACACCGATTGCGATCAATTCGGGTGGGAGTTTATAGTTCGTCGAACCGGTATGGATAAGATACCTGAGCGCCGGACGCAAAGTATGAGCCTTGAGGATGAAATCGTTGCCGCTCATGCCCGGCAGTCGCATGTCTATGATTCCGACATGGGGTGAGACCTCTGCCAGAAGATTCAGGGCGTCCTCACCGCTGGAGGCGGTGACGACATTGAACCCCTCATCTTCGAGATAGGCTTCGAGATTCTCGCGAACCATTTCCTCGTCATCCACGACGAGCACGAGCACAGATGCGTGATCCATGTTCCCCCCGGTATCGGTCATATCGGATAGTAGACCAAAGCGGGCCGGACGGCAATGTTGTGGAGGTTCAGGAAGGCTCTCTGACGATGACCTGCTCACGACGCAGAGGACACCACGAAGGTCTGTCCAGCTTCTCATCAAGAGGTCTATGCTTTGGTGTCGACACGCTACACCGTGAAGGGTCTCCACTTGTACAGAAGGGGCAATCAGCACAGTTCCTAACGACAACAATCATGACAACCACCTTGATTATAGCATGTTAACAGGGTCGAGATCCAGTGAGAGCGAAAGATGGCGGTGCGATACACTGCCAGAGGCCGCACCGTAGACACGGCGCAAACCTAGCCAGTCTGCCCCTTTGAGAAGGCAATTGAACCGCTTTCTTCCCCGCAGGAGAGGGAGGGGGGCAGGTGCGGGGCCCAGCACCTGAACACCTTCCTGGCTCCCCATCCGACGAAGTTCACCAGCCAATGACGTAACTTCTGCAAGGCCTTCCCGGCAGTCTACAGGATAGCTCATCCGGACAAGGGCAAGCCTGACGAACGGAGGATAGCGTCGCCGTTGCCGGATGGCAATCTCGTGTTCGAAGAAGGCTTCATAGTCGCCACGAAGCACATACTGCCAACAGTAATGCCCCGGGTCTCTTGTCTGGATGAGTACCTTGCCCGGCAACTCTCCACGACCTGCCCGCCCGGATGACTGCACGAGCAACTGGAATGTACGCTCTGATGCCCGGTAGTCCGGCAGGTTCAGGCCAAGGTCGCCATCTGCGACAACCGCCAGCGTGACCTTGGGAAAATGATGGCCCTTCGACAGCATCTGGGTCCCTACAAGCACTTGTGCCTCTTCACGGGCGAAGGCCTCGAGAATCTCCTCCATGCGCCCCTGACGTCGCGTGCTGTCCCTGTCGAGGCGCAGCACACGCCCGCCGGGTGGCAAAAGGGACGCAATGGACTCCTCGAGGCGCTCTGTCCCTTCCCCCATGGGCAGGTAGTGCATGCCTTTGCAATTGGGACAGACTGCCGGATAGGCCACGGAGTGGCCGCAATAGTGGCAGACCAGACGTTCGCGGCCCTTGTGATACGTGAGTCCGATGTCACAGTGCGGGCAACGCGCAACAGTGCCGCAGTCCAGGCAATACATGAGCGGGGCGTATCCTCTTCTGTTCAGGAGAATGACCGCCTGCTCCCCTTTTGCCAATGTGGCACCGAGCGCGGCTGTGGTCGCTGGCGCGAGTATGCCGTCGGTCGGCCCCAACGACCGGATGTCCACCAGTTCGACGGATGGCAGGGTGCCGCCTCCAACGCGCGAGGTAAGCCGGGCTGCGGGAAGCACCCCCTCACGGGCTGCATGCCATGTCTTGAGGTCCGGCGTGGCAGACCCCAAAACCAGAAGCCCGTTCGACTGCCCTACCCTGAACCACGCAACTTCCTTGGCCTGATAGTTGAGCCCTTCATCCTGCTTGAATGAAGAATCGTGCTCCTCGTCGAGTACAACAGCCCCGATATCCTGAACAGGCAAGAACAATGCCGACCGGGTTCCCACGATGATGCGCGGTTGATTTCGGGTCGTCGCCAGAAGGCGAAACGTAGCCTCACGCACGGCAGGTGTCTGGTAGCCATGGTACAGCACGACAGGCGCTTCTGGCAGGCTGTTCGCCACGTCGCGGCGCAACTTGCATGCCAGTGCGACTTCCGGTGCGAGCAGCAGCACACTGCGCCCTCTGGCCAGGCACATCTTGGCAAGTTCGAGATAGACTGCCGTCTTGCCGCTGCCCGTGATGCCGTAGAGGACCCACGTGGCCGGGCCTTCCGCATCCATGGCCGCTGCGAAGTTTCCGACTGCGGCGGACTGTTCCTCCGTAAGCACCAGCGTTTGCGGCGCATCGAGGGGCGTTGAGGAGGCTTCACTGATACCGCACGCGCAAGAGGCCTCGTCGATGGCCTCGATAGCGACAAGTCCTCGCTCAAGGAGCGCACCGAGGGCAGTCGTACAGCCGGTCCCCAGCGTTTCGGTGAGCACCTTGCGACTCGTCGTGCCACGTTCGTAAAGGAAATCAAGGATAGCCGCCTGCCGATGGGCCGATGGACGTAGCGGCCACGGCGGGTCAGCCTTGAGCACGCACATCTCGCTGGCTGCCGCATCCTCTCCGGCGACAAGCACCTCGAAAGAGCCTTCGCGCCACAGCTGTCCAAGCCTCTGAAGAACCTCTTTATCAAGTCCGGCAAGTTCACGCGGCTTCAGCAGGCGTTTTCGACCGTTATCGATGAGTCGCAGACGAACCTTCGACGTACGCAGCCCTGCGGGAAGCAGGTTGCCGAGAATACGCCCCTGTGTCACCCCCTGCCGCAAGGCCAGATGGCGCACCATGTCAAGATAGTCCCCGTTCAGGCACGGTTCGACGTCAAGCGGACAGATGAGGGGTTTGGGTGTGACCCCCTCGGGAAGAGCGACCGTATTGCCGTCATCGCCCAGCACGACACCGACGCGCAAGGTTCCTGCACCAAGAGGCACGATAACACGCGTTCCCGGTGAGAGTGCGGTGTCCTGAAGCCATGCGGGAAGTGCATACGTCAGGGTGGCATAAGGCGGGCTGGTAAGCGCGACGGAAAACAACCGTTCAGACATGGTGACCGGGAGGGATTGAGAGGTCGGCCCCGAGGGGCGAAGCAAGGTGCCCGGCCTTGCAGCCGGGCACCAGTGTCAACAACGGAAAGGCAGGAGAGGTCGCAACTGACTTATGAGGTCGTCGCGCAAGCCTTCTTCCTGAAGTGCGAAATAGATATTGGCCGTGAGATATTCGGCCCAGTCGCCTGCGTCGAAACGCATGCCCCGAATCTTGACGGCAAGCAGCCCCCTGTCATCGGCAAGGTTCTGCAACGCATCGGTGAGCTGAATCTCGCCACCATGTCCGGGTTTCACCTTTTCAAGGCTGTCGAAGATATCCGGCGTGAGGACATAGCGCCCCACGATGGCGAGGCGTGAGGGTGCTTCAGCGATGCTCGGCTTCTCGACGAGGCGGGAAACCTTGTAGATGCCCGGGGCCGTCTCCTCGCCCGCAATGATGCCGTAACGCGAGACCTTGTCGGCCGGAACCTCCATGACCCCGATGACAGGCAAGTGCTCTGCCACAGCCACATCGATGAGTTGCTGGATACCCGGCGTCATGCCGAACATCAGGTCGTCACCCACCATGACGGCAAAGGGTTCATCCCGGACGATCTCACGTGCGCAAAGAACGGCATGCCCAAGGCCAAGCTGCTTCTTCTGGCGCACCGAGATGATGTTCACCATCTCGGCGACCTCGCGCACCTGCCGGAGCATTTCGGTCTTGCCGGCACGCTCGAGAACGGATTCAAGCTGGAGGTTGTAGTCGAAGTGGTCCTCGATGATCTTCTTGTCCCGGTTGGTGACGAAGACGACATCGCCAATACCGGACTTTTGCGCCTCTTCTACGACATACTGTACCACAGGCTTGTTGTAGACCGGGAGCATCTCCTTGGGGATGTTCTTGGTCGCCGGAAGCGACCGAGTGCCCCACCCTGCGACAGGAATGACCACCTTGCGTATGTTCACGGGCATACTCCTTTCCGCGAGGGAACTACGGCGTTGAAGAGGTCTAGCGCAAATGCTTCTGCACGGTCTCTGCAAGCATCTCGGCAAGCCGGGCAACCTGTTCGGGGTGTTCACCCTCGACCATGACCCGACATACGGATTCTGTCCCGGAGTACCTCAGCAGGACGCGCCCACGGTCGCCAAGTTCGGTTTCTATGGCTGCAACCGCGTCCGCAACCGGCTGACACTCCGCGAAGGGTATCTTCCGCTCCACATGGACATTGATAAGCTGCTGCGGGAAAAGCTGCAACTGTCCAGCCAGTTCGGACAGAGGCTTACCGCGTTCGCGCATGATGCGCAAAATCTGCAGGGCCGCCAGAAGGCCGTCGCCCGTGGTGCTGTACTCGCGGAAGATGAGATGCCCGGACTGTTCTCCCCCCAGCAGGGCTCCATGCTGGCGCATGGCCTCGACCACGTAGCGGTCGCCAACGGCTGTACGCAGCAGGGTGCCGCCATGCTCCTTCATGAAGACTTCGAGCGCCATGTTGCTCATGACGGTGGCGACCAGCATATTGCCGGGAAGCTTTCCCTTGGCCATGAGGTCCTGGGCGCAAAGGGCCATGATCTGGTCGCCATCAAGAATGGTGCCCTTCTCGTCCACGACAATCAGCCTGTCGGCGTCACCGTCGAGTGCGAGACCGATGTCGGCGCGGGTCTCGCGCACTTTTGCAGCGACCACTTCCGGGTAGAGCGACCCGCACTGGTGGTTGATGTTGAGTCCGTTTGGTTCCGTGCCCAGTTTGATCACCTCTGCGCCGAGTTCCTCCAGAGCGAGGGGAGCGACCTTGTAGTTCGCCCCGTTGGCGCAGTCGATGACGACACGCAACCCGTCGAGGGTGAGGTCTGCGGGAAAGCTGCTCTTGATGTAGACGATGTAGCGACCGGGTGCGTCTGCAATCTTGTAGGCACGCCCGACCTTCTCCGACGCGGGATAATCCCACTGCCAGTCCGGGTCGAGAACCATGTCGGTCATCTGGTTCTCGACATCGTCGGGCAGTTTGAAGCCGGAACGGTCGAAGAACTTGATACCGTTATCCATGAAGGGATTATGCGAAGCGGAGATGACCACTCCGAGGTCAGCCCGCATATTGCGGGTCAGGAACGAGATGGCGGGTGTAGGCAGCGGCCCCACCTGAAAGACATCCATGCCCGCAGCGCACAAGCCGGCGGTGAGGG
>Ga0302246_1000153_pt1 | contig 69625 bp, 68 predicted proteins | sample AAG_UR_Trp_MG_FD_193533 | JGI IMG/M metagenome (GOLD analysis project Ga0302246, IMG submission 193533) | Enriched activated sludge microbial communities from anaerobic digester in WTTP, New Holstein, Wisconsin, United States - AAG_UR_Trp | ecosystem: Engineered > Bioreactor > Anaerobic >... | reverse complement strand
TACGGCGCGTGAGTTGAAATCCAAGTTCGCATTTATGAAGAAAGTGTATTGGGGCGACGACGGTATTTGGTCGGATGGATATTTTGTGTCGACAGTTGGCATTGACGAAGAAATCATCAGGAAATATGTAGAGAGACAAGGTCAAGAGGACAGCGGGCAAGCGCAGCTTGAATTAGGAATGCGGGGAATACCACGGGCGTAAGCCCGTGGAAGTTTATTTGTTTACAATCGTTCTAAAGGCAAGTTGGAGGATATGAAGTCGTATCCCGATGCTGAAAGAGAGATAGCACGAGAGGCACGTCTTGCGGAGGAGATTGAATTGAGTAAATCTCACAAAGATTATGAAGTGGTCTTGCTGGAGGCAAGCTCGGAAGACTCTCTGCGAAAAACTCATAGCCGTTATTTTTTAAATGTCGAGCAGATCGGGGGGACAATGGGGTCCTCTGTTGTAAAAAAGGACGATCCTGCTCGCTAAAATTAAGAGATTGATTTGCGGATACAATTGTGTGCTGTTATAGGCCGCCGGGAGATTGCCCCCCCGGCGGTTTTGTTTTTGGGGGGCGACACGACGCTGTCGGGGGTGCTGTCTACGCTATATAGGGCCCAGAGGGTTTTGGGCCTTGAAATGTATATACATCTGTATTACACTATTGGGGAGGGGCGATGCGCTGGGACCCGGGAAAGAGCGCGCGGCTCAAGAGGGAGCGGGGCGTTTCGTTCGAGGAGATAGTGTTGGCGGAGCTGGTGGCTGTCATGGAGCACGGTAGCCGCAGGAACCAAAGGATCCTGCTTTTCAGGCACGAAGGGTATATCTGGGTGGTGCCGTACGTTTACCGTGAGGGCGGCATATTCCTGAAGACATTATTCCCGAGCCGGAAATACACCAGGAAGTTCATGAAGGGGTGACGGTTATGAAGAGGATAAGGTTGTCCAGGTCCGAGGCGGCGGTGGAGAGGGGGTTGATGCGCGGGGAGTATGCGCGGGCGGGGGCCGCGGAGGAGCGCGCCGTGGCGCGGGCGATAGCGGAGCGCCGCAAGGACGCGGTGCTGCATATCCGCATCAACAGCGGCGACCTGGAGCGTCTCAAGCGCAAGGCCCGCAGTCTCGGCGTCCCTTACCAGACCTTCGTGTCGGAGATACTGCATCATTATGTCCGGTGAGCGCGGCGGTTTTGTTTGATAGAATGGCTGGAGGGGGAGAGGAGAAACGCGTGAAGACCGAAGATTTCCTGGAAGAGATAAAAAAGGCCTGCGGGGAGAACCTGCTGTCCTTCGTGGTATATGGTTCGGCGGCGGCGGGGGACGCCGTGCCGGGCGTTTCCGACGTGAACGTGATGCTGGTGCTGCGCGAGGCGCATATCGGCGCGCTGCGGGCGATAGGCGAGGCGTCGCGCGGCTGGCTCAGGAAGGGCAATCCGCCTCCGCTGCTCTTCACGCGCGAACGGCTGGCGGCCTCGGCGGACGCCTTCCCGATAGAGCTTTCCGACATGAAGGCGGCGCGCAAGGTGCTCTTCGGCCCCGACCCGCTGGAGGGGCTGGCCGTGGAACCGGGGCATTTGCGGGCCGCGCTCGAGCGCGAGCTTAAAGGGAAGCTGATACTGCTGAGGAACGCCTGTGTGTCGGCGGCCGGCGGGGACAAGGCGCTGCGCGCCGCGATGACGGCCTCGCTGCCCAGCGTGCTGGTGTTGTGCCGCGCCGCGCTGCGGCTGCGCTCCGGCTCCGCGCCCGTCGCGAAGCTCGCGGCGGCGGAGGAACTGGGCAAAGCCGTCGGCGCCGATGTCTCGTCCTTCGCCGAGATCCAGGCTCTGCGGGCCGGCGGCCGGGTCTCCGACGCCGGGGGGCTGTTCGCCCGCTACCTGGGAGCGGCCGAGGCGCTGGCCGACGCCGTCGACCGCTGGGAGCATTGAGCCATGCGCGGCCTGGTCCTTTCGCTTTTCCTGGCGGGCTGGCTGCCCGCGGCCGCGCCGCTGCCGGCCGGGGCCTACGACTCTTACGCCTGGGGGCATATAGACGATACGCCGGAGGAGAATTTCGTGCAGCGGGCACTGCGTTCGCACGGCACGGAGATAATGCTCGGCATGGCCGTCGCCGGTTTTCTGGGTTTCCTGTTCCTGATGGGCCCCGGCGAGGTCCTCGACGCCTGGAAGCGCACGCGGCGGATGTACGGCTACGGCCGCCGCACGGGCGGTTTCGGCGGGCTCGGCGGTTTCGGCGGCGACGACTGGTAGGTCCCGGAAGACTTTCCGCAGGGCCGCCGGGGGAGTTCCCCGGCGGTCTTATTTTGCCGCGGCTTTGTTCCGGTCCCGATTTGGGATATAATCTATGGCCGTTTTACGCATCAAAGGAGAACGCATGAACGAGAACGTAAGGACTATCGCCGACACCACCGCCAATCCCGCGCCGCTGGGCCTGCTGGGTTTCGGCATGACGACGGTGCTGCTGAACCTGCACAACGCGGGGCTTTTCGGCATGGACACGATGATAATGGGCATGGGCATCTTCATAGGCGGGCTGGCGCAGGTGATGGCCGGCGCGATGGAGTGGAAGAAGAAGAACACCTTCGGGACCACGGCCTTCACGCTCTACGGTTTCTTCTGGCTGTCCCTGGTGGCGCTGCTGGCGCTGCCCAAGCTCGGCCTGGGGGAGGCGCCGTCGGCGGTCTCGATGGGCTGGTACCTCTCCGTCTGGGGCCTTTTCACGGCCTGCATGTTCGTCGGCACGCTGCGCCTGAACCGCGCGCTGCAGGTGGTGTTCCTGTCGCTGGCCGTGCTGTTCTTCCTGCTGGCCTACGCGGACTTCACCGGCGGTTCCAAGACGCTGGCCGGCTGGGAGGGCGTGTTCTGCGGCCTGTCCGCCGTCTATGCCGCGATAGCGCAGGTGCTCAACGAGGTGTACGGCCGGCCCGTGCTGCCGCTGTAAAGCGTCCGCCGGGACAGGAAGCCGCCGGGGAAATCCCCCGGCGGTTTTTCTTTTAAGAGGTTCAGTAGTACGCTACGGTGGTGAGGCCGAAGATGACGCGCGAGTGCATCTCGGAGTAATCTATGCGGAAGAAGCCGTCCTCTCCCCAGCCGGTTCCCCAGCTGTTCTTGACGATGAAGTATTCCTCGGCGTCGTTGTAGCCGACCAGCAGGACGGCGTGGGCGCCCACGCGCTTGCCGCCGACGCGGGAATAGATCCCGCCCTTGTAGTGCAGGAAATCCTCGTAGATGATCATCGAAGTGGGCAGCGGGCCGTAATGGGCCAGCGCGGCCTTTATCTTGTTCACGGTCGGGAGCACCATGCCCCAGCCGCCGATCTTATGCGCGCCGCGCTCCCAGCCGGAGGCGGCGTTGGAACAGGAGCCGTTCGCCTCGGCGTAGGGGTAGGCCGATTCCGCCGGCAGGCCTTTGCGCACCAGGAAGAGGGGGAAGAGGACCCCGCCCTTGCAGCTGCCCACGCTGCTGCAGGAGATATAGACCTGTTCGGAAAGGTCGATGGCCGCGCCCGGTTCGCCGCGCTTGCGCATGACATAGGATTCCAGCGCGCCGGTCATGGCGAAGGACCAGCAGGAGCCGCAGCCGCCCTGCTGTTTCGGGGCCGTGACGAAATCGCCGCCGTTGTCGCGCCAGTCGAGGGACGCGCGCAGGCGCGTCTCGGGAGGTTCGGGAGCCAGCGGTCCGGACGGGGGATTCTCGTCGAGTCCCGTAAGCGAGGCCCACTGGTCCTCGGTGAGATGGGATACGGAGGTTTCGCCGGCGGTCCACCGGGCGGAGCGGGATTCGAGCGACTTCTGGAGCTCGGCTATCCTGGCGCTCGTTTCCGGGGACGGTTCGGCCGCGGCGGAGCCGGCCAGCAGGCAGGCGAGCGCGGCCATCGCTATTCCGGCGGAACGTATCATCATATATATAGGTTAGCTTCACCGCGGCCGGGCTTCAAGGCCATAAGGCCCAGGCCGCGCCGGGGCCGTGAGGGTATGGGGAAGCGGCGCGGGCCGGGGCCCGGTTCAGACTATTTTTATGTCCATGCTGTAGAGCAGGGACATTGCCTCGGGCAGGGAGAACTTCGCCCCTTTGAGCCTGTTGGACGAGGGGTTTATCGCGTAGTTGCGGGCCGCGGAGAGGTCGGCCCCGGAGAGGTCGGTGTCGTTGAAGAGCGCGCCGGCCAGGTCCGTGCCGGAGAAGTCGGCGCCTTTGAGGCCCGCATCCCGGAGATCCGCTTCTTTTGCCAGGCAGTTCTTTATGGTTGCGCCCGCCAGCGGCAGTCCCATGAAGACGCAGTCGGTCAGCACGCAGTCCAGGAAGGTCAGCGGGCCGGAGATGTTTATCTTCGGCCAGTCGGCCTCGGTCCAGTTGCAGCCGGCGAGCTTGCAGCTTTTGAAGGCCGTGCCCTGGAACGAAGTGGCGGGCATTTTCAGCAGGCTGAGATTGCAGCTCTCGAAGCGGCAGTCGCGGAACCTGCAGAAGCGCAGGACCGCCCCGGTGAGATCGCAGTTGCGGAAAGAGCAGGCGACGAAGGTTTTCGACTCCATGCGGGCGCCTTTGAGGTCCAGGCCCTCGAAGGCGCGGTCCGCGTACTCTTTCTCCCCGTCGGCGGGGAATTTCTTGGGGGTCATCCGCATATTCTAACAATTGACGGGGTTTTGTAGAATTGCCCCATGCTCACTTTCCTGCTCTGGCTTATACTGCTGGTACTGTGCTGGCCGCTGGCCCTGCTGGCGCTGCTGCTTTATCCGTTCGTCTGGCTCATACTGCTGCCGTTCCGTCTTCTGGGGCTGGCGGTCGGAGGCGTGCTTTCACTGCTCTGGGCGGTGGTGACGCTGCCGGCGAACGTACTGCGCCGCCTGTCGCGCGGTCCGGAGAGGACGAATGGCTGAAAAAGAGACCTTACTTGTGAGCGCCTGCCTGCTGGGCGTGACGGCCGCGGCGGTTCATTTCGCCGCAAGCGGCGCGGCGGCGGCCGCGGGCCCCGCTCCGGCTTCCGTCTGTTATAAGGCGACCTCGCTGATGTGGGACCCGGCGGGAAAGGAAGGTGTGCCGACCTCGCCGGAGATGCTGGCGCGGCTGCGCGCCGCTTTCCGGCTCTGGGAGGAGGCCTCGGGCGGCTCGCTCGCGCTGACAGACGCCGGGTTCTCCGCCCCCTCCTACGCCGGCACGGGGAAGATACCCTACGACGGCTGCGTCCACGCCGTGCTCTACGGCGGGAGGAACTTCCACGGCGAGCTGGCCCACGGGAATTTCAACGGTAAGATCCCCGGCGGCTATAAGCGCGGTTTTTTCTTCGTTTCAGGTTCAAGGCAGGCCGCTTCCCTGGAGGTGCTCGCCCACGAGATAGGCCATACGCTCGGGCTGCCTCATTCCGCCTCGCCGGCCTCCATTATGTACAGCGGCCCGCGGCTTGGCGGGGCCGTTCTCTCGGAACAGGACCGCGCCGACCTGCGCGCGCGCTGGGCTCCCGGCGCGGAACCGCCTTATATCCTCTCCGGCGCGCTGACCACGAAGCACGAGTACCCGGTGGCCTTCGTTTTCGCGGTGAACTCGCGCAACGGCAGGACTTTTTCGGCGAGATCGGATCATATGGGCCGCTTCTCCATAGCCGTGCCCGCTCCCGGCGATTACAGGCTGGCCGCCAAAGCGGCGGAAGTCTCGGCCGACCTGCTGCCCAAAGCGCGTTCCGGGATAGGGACGGGCTGGTACGTCTCCGACGGCGTGAGCGAGGCGGAGCCGGAGCGGGCGGCCCTTTTCCGCTTCCCTTCCGTAGCGAAGACCGGCGGGATAGGGTTTCGCGCGGTGGACAACGGGCCGGCTTTCAAGCTTAACCGCGCCGAGACGGAAAAGGGCGCGATCCTCGCCGCGCTGCGGCCCGGCGGCGAGGCCGTGCTGACCTTCCCCGAGGCCGGCGCAGCGCTGGTCTCCGTGGAGGCGTACGGCAGCGAGCCCGATTATTCCTTCAGCCGTCTGCCGGAACCGTCGCGGGGCGGGCTCCCGCGGTTCCTGCTCAAGATCGCCGCTTCCGCCGAGCCCGGCGAGCGGCTGGTCGTCGCGCGCGGCCGCGGCGGCCGCGGGGTCATAGGCCTGGTCGGGATAAACATAGTGAAGGGGGAGAAATGAGGATTCTTTTAACAGCGGCGCTCTGGCTGTCGGCGCCGGGCGCGGGCGCGGCGCAGGAGCCGCCGTTCATAAAACTCTCTTTCGATTCGGGCTTCGACGACGAGGGGCCGTACCGGCTAAAGGCGGAGAGGCACGGCGACGGCGTGAAGCTGGTCCCAGGCTACAGCGGGCAGGCCCTTTACGTGGACGGTACGGAAGACTGGCTGGACTTCCACTACAGCACCGCGGTCTCCTTTTCCCGCGGGTACACGCTGGAACTCCGCTTCCGGAGGACGGACTGGAAGAACCCTTACAAAGGCGGATCCGGCTGGGAGACAGTGGCGTCCCTCGGAATAAACGGTTCGCTGTCCATAACGGCGCCGGGCTGCCCGCTGCATAAGCCCTGGGCGCTGGAAGGTTCGGCCCTTTATTACCCGCCGGGCGCCGAGGACAGCGACATCTCCAGGGTGCTTTCCCGGCCGGGGATCATAGCCCCGGGGGAGTGGAGGCACGCCGTCCTGGTCTACGACGCCGCGGCCGAGGAACTTTCTCTTTACCTCGACGGCGAGCCGGCGGACAGGGCCGTCGAGGTCCTCCCCCCGCCGTTCTCGCTGCGGCTGTTCCGCCTGGGCACCTGGTACAAGAGGAACCAGGCCTTCCGCGGGGAGATAGACGAGGTCGCCGTTTACAATTATCCGAGGAAGCCGGCGGAGGAGCCGGCGGTGGTCAGACGGCCGCCACGGTGAGACACGCCTTCAGAAATCCCTTATTTTGGTGACCCGCCCGCCTATGAAGAAGAGGGCGGAGTCGGCGCTTTTCTCCGTGACGGCGTAGGTCTGCGCCGTGGAGATGTTGAGCCCCATCACGGGCAGGAAATCCCGGAAAGCGCCCGCGTCGGCCCGGATTATCCCGCTGCGCAGCCAGACGGGCCGGCCGGAACGCTCCAGGCGGTCCTCCAGTTCGTCCATCCTGCGGTGCATGTCGCGGGGCAGCGTGGCCAGGTGCGGGAACTCTATCATCATGCCCGCGAAAGGGCAGCGGAACACGCCTTTGCGCGTTTCCCTGACCACCTTTTCCCGCTTCAGCGCGGCCAGCGCTTTCGCCGCCCGCGCTTCCGGTATTTTCAGCGCGTCGGCCAGCTCGCGGACCTTCCAGGCGCCGGTGTCGTTGGACAGGGCCACATAGCAGAGGTAGGTGTCGTCGTCCGCGGCTATGGCCCTGGTCTGCCCGGCGTTGAGGTAGTACTTGCGCGAGTCGAGGGCCTTCTTGGCGGCCTTGTGCATGGGGGAGACGCCGATGACGTCCTTCTTCGGCGCCAGCAGCGGAGAGATCAGTTCCCCGAAGGCGTCGTCGCCGGCCATGGTCCTCAGCCAGGCCAGCACCAGTCCGGCGGCTTCCGAGCTCCTGTGCACCAGCCGCAGCGGGTAGAGCAGCAGCCGCAGGCGCGAGAACACCGGCAGCAGTTTCCCCTGTTCCATGTGCAGGTAATTGCGGTAGGAGATCTTGAGGGCGGGCGCGCCGCCGTTGTCGTGGAAGAACGAGTAGGCGGTCCCGAAACCGGCCTCTTTTCTGAGCTTGACCAAAGTCTGGGAGAAGGGGGTAGTCATAGAGCACCTCTTGCGGTGATATTCTACAAGTAGGGCGGGTCCGAAACAAGCGGGGTGATGCCGGACGTCACCAATCTCGCGCCGCGGGGAACGCGCGGCGTCGTGGGCCGGGCGGGAAAAACGCGTAGGCTGAAAAACGGCGGCGCCGGGGCCCGCCGCCTCATGCGGCGGCTTCCGGGGGCGGCTAGAATATCCTCATAGCCGCGGCGGTGCCGCGGAGCCGGAAAGTTCAAGGAGGATCAGAATGGGTATGGTAAAGTCTTGTATAGCGGTGCTGGCGGGCCTGGCGTTCGCCGGTCCCGCGAGCGGAGAGGGTTTCGAAGCGCGGATAGCCTCGGTCTCGGCCGAACTGTCGGCCGCCGCGGCGGCGCCGGAGATGAAGGACCTCAACCAGAGGGAGCTGCTGGACCTCATGAGGGACCCCGATCCGGCGGTCAGGAAGGCCGCGCTCAGGAGCGCGCGCTACATGATAAGCTCCCGGACCCTGCAGGAGCGGGCCATCTGGATGCTCAACGACGGCGGCGAGCCGGAGGACGTGCGGGTGGAGGCCGCCAGGGCCCTTTCCTACGCTTCGCAGGACCGGAATGTGCAGGGCGTTCTCATGGACGCGTCGCTCTGGGCCGAAACTCCCCTGGCGGTGCGCGTCATGTCGCTCAAGGCGCTCTGGTTCGCGGCCGGAAGTTCGCGGGACCCCCGCGAGTTCCTCATGGCCACGGTGCGGCGCGCTGAGAACCCCGCGCTCAGGAACGCGGCGGTCTGGGGCCTTTTCGACGCCGCGCGAAACCGCGAGGCGCGGGAGTTCCTGACGGACCTGCTGGCCGTCCCCGGCGAGCCCGCCTTCCGCCTGGAATGCGTGAAGAGCCTCTACAACGGCGTGCAGGACTGGCGCGTGCAGGAGGCCCTGTTCCGCGTGATAAACGACGTTAAGGAAGCCGCGGAGGTCCGCGAGGCCGCCATGCTGGCGCTTTCCGGCGCCAACGGCGATTCGCGGGTGCGCCGCTTCCTGGCCGAAGCCGCGGCCGACAGCGCGGAGACTTTCCTTAAAGTGGCCGCTATAGAGGCGCAGTCCCCGAACCTGTCGAAGATGCGCAGGTTCTTCCACCTCGGGTTCAAGCCGGTGTACGGGGGTTTCGTCAGCCCGCTGGAGGATTAAACGAGGCAAGTCGGTCCTGCCGGCCGCCGGGGGAGCGCTCCCCGGCGGCCGCGCTTTTGCGGGTACGGCGGTATTTATTGTTAAATCCGGTGTAGGTCAGGGAGGCTTAATGAAGGTATCCGTATACGCGTTGCTGCTTTCGATGTTTTTCTGCCCGCCGGCGTGCCGGGCCGGCGACGGTCCGTCCGCCGGGGCGGCGCCCCGCACGGGTATGGTGCTGATACCGCCGGGGGAGTTCGTGATGGGAGCCGGCGAGGGGGGGGCGGAGCGCCGAGCGACCGGCGCGCAAGGTCTTCCTGGACGCCTTCCTCATGGATAAGTACGAGGTCACGGCCGCCGCCTACAGGGTTTACGCGTCGTCGACGGGCGTTAAAATGCCCAGGCAGGCCCATCCCGACGCGGAGAACTACCCGGTGGTGCACGTGGACTGGCGCGAGGCGGCCGCCTACTGCGCTCATTTCGGCAAGGAACTGCCTACCGAAGCCCAGTGGGAGAAGGCCGCCCGCGGCGGCTCGGCCGGGCTCTTCTCCTTCGGGGACGACGCGTCGGAACTCGGCGACTACGCCTGGTTCTGGGGAAATTCCGGCAAGACGATACATCCGGTCGGTCCCAAGAAGCCCAACGCTTACGGGCTCTACGACATGCACGGCAACGTGCTCGAGTGGACCGCGGACTGGTACGACGCCGGCTATTACGCTTCCGCCCCCGCCGCCGATCCGCCCGGTCCCGCCTCGGGAAAGGAGAAGTCCGTCCGCGGCGGCTCGGCCTTCGTCAGCGCGGACCTCTGCCGTTCCTCCGCGCGCATGAAAAGCGAGCCCTCCAACCGCTACAGCGTCAGGGGTTTCCGCTGCGCGGTCCCCTTCCGGTCCGCCGGGGGGCCGGTCGTCTCGGTGGAGAACGGGGCCGAAAAACTGTCCATGCCGCCGCCGATGGAGGCCGCGCTGAAAGCCTTTAACCCGGAGTTCAGGACCTGGGAGACGTCCGACTTCACTCCCACCGTGCGCTCCGGCGGGCGCAAGGCGCGGGTGCAGGCGGTCTTCGCCCTCGTGCTCGACGTCAACGGCGACGGGGTCCCGGACGCGATAGTCGACGGCCGCGACGGCCGGGAGGCGCTCCTGCTGGGCCTGATATCGGCCAAGGACGGGTCCTACCGGGCGCTGAAGCTGCGCGGCCGGCCGTTGGAGGACCCCGCGGCCTCGGTGCATTTCAACGACGGCGTGAAGGAGACCGGGCTCAACTATTATCTCTGGCCGGTCCAGGACCCCGTGCCCGGCGGTCCTGTCTTCACGATAGGCATACCGCAGGAGACGGACGCCGGGGGCGGGCTGCTTAAAGACGGCGGGATGATAGATTACGTGTTCGAGGGCGGCGGGTTCAGGGAAGAGGCCGGGGAGATATAGCCGCGGACCCGTATGCTGTATTTTGTGCCGATATGACGGATCCCGCCGCGCTGCGAACGGCCTCTCTTTTCCGCGAAGAGGAGCTCGAGGGTGAAAGGAAGATAAACCGCCTTCGCCTGGCCGGCATCTTCGCCTTCTTCCTCAACGAGATGTTCGTCTACCACGGCCTCGGGGCCGTGGACGCCGCTTTCCACGTCAAAGCCTTGACGGTCTGCGCCTCCTGGACGACCGCCGCCGCCGCGCTCTGGTACGCGGTGAACCGCCGGGGCCTTTATCACCGGGCGGTCAAGTACGCGGTTTCCGCCGCCGACGCCCTCTTCCTCTCCTGGCTGCTGGTGAACGGCGACGGGCCCTCCAGCCCGATGGTGCCGGCCTTCTACGTCCTGACAGCCTTTTCGGCGCTGCGCTACAGCCGGAAGGCCACTTTCGCCTGCGCGGCCTTCTCCGCGGCGGCCTTCCTGGCGCTCCAGTACGAGGCCGCGGGCCGCCGGCCGGACCTGGCGCTCCCCGCTTACGCCGTGGGCGTACATATGCTTTCGATGCTGCTGATGGGCGCCGCCGCCGGGCACGTGGTCTCGCAGCTGCGGTCCCTCGTGGACCGGGCGCTGAGCACGCTGATGGCCCGCCAGCGCGCCGAGGACGCGCTGAGCCGCTATGTCTCGCGCCAGGTCGCCTCCCATATCCTCGCCGGGGAGAGGGAGGTCTGGCTGGCCGGCAGCCGCCGCGAGGTGACCGTGCTGATGTCGGACATACGGGGCTTCACGCCGCTGTCGGAGAAGATGGACCCCGAGGAACTTGTCGCGCTGCTCAACCGCTATTTCAAGGTGATGATAGACATCGTGTTCAGGCATGACGGTATGCTGGACAAGTTCGTCGGCGACGAGATCATGGTGGTCTTCGGCGCCCCGCTGGACCAGCCCGACGCCGGGGGCCGGGCGGTAAGATGCGCCGCGGAGATGCAGAAGGCCATGGCGGACTTCAACGCCGCCCAGCGCGCCTCCGGCGGGCCGGAGCTGGGCGTGGGGATAGCGGTGCATTCGGGGCCGGTGGTCGCCGGCAATGTCGGCTCCGAGACCCGGATGGATTACACCGTGATGGGCGACACCGTGAACCTGACCCAGCGCATGCAGTCCCGCGCCGCGGCCGGCAAAGTGCTGGTCTCGGACGCCGCCAGGGCCCGGGCCGGCGAGGGATTTTCCTACGCCGAGCTGGAACCCTTCCAGGTGAAAGGCCGTCAGGAACCGGTAAAGGCTTTCGAACTGCTCTTCTGACCGCGATAAAAAAAGAGCGGCGGGACACGCGGGTCCCGCCGTTCCTTTTTTTGTCCGCCTCCCTCAGAACTTGTGCCAGAGCATCTGCGTCGTGACGTCGTGGTGGAAGAGCACCTCGGAGGTCTTGACGATGCCGCCGAGCTCCTTGGGGCTGCGGTCCGCGGCGGCCTGCTTGTGGGCGGCGTACTTCTCGTGCGGCGCCTCGCCCAGCGCGTCCCTGAGGAAGTCGCTGCCGCGGTAGAGACGTATCGCGTCGTGTATGTTGCCCGGGAGGTGCCGCACCCGGTCGCGCTTGCCCTCCTCCTTCGTCAGCGGCCTGCCGTCGAGCGCGGTGCTCAGCAGGGCGTACAGCGCCAGGTAGGGGTTGGCGTCGGGGCCGACCGAGCGTATCTCCAGCCTGGCCGAGCGCTCGTTGCCGGCGGGGATGCGTATCATCGCGCTGCGGTCCACGGCCGAGACCTTTATCTGGTTCGGGGCCTCGAAACGCGGGTCCAGCCGGCGGTAGGCGTTCACGCTGGAGTTGAGTATCAGAGAGAGTTCCTGGGCGTGATTGAGCAGGCGCGAACAGGCGTCCCAACCCGCCTTCGAGATCCCCTCCTCCCCTTTCCCGTCGTAGAAGAGGTTCCTGCCGTCCTTTGAGAACGAGAGGTTCAGGTGCATGCCGCTGCCGTTGACGCCGCTGACCGGCTTGGGCAGGAACGTCGCGGTCAGGCCCATGTTGGCGGCCACCTGCCGGCAGACCAGCTTGTAGAGCTGTATCAGGTCGCAGGCCCGCACGGCGTGCGCGTGCGAGAAGTTCAGCTCGAACTGCGAGGGGGCGACCTCCGGGTGGTCCTTCTCGTTGCGGAAGCCCATCGCGCGCTGCGCCTCGGCGGCGGTGTCGATGAACTTCTTGAGCGGGTCCAGCGGCAGCGAGTGGTAGTAGCCGCCGGTGGAGATCAGCTCGAAGCCGTGCCGCTCGTCGTAGTTCTGCTCGGCGTTGAGGCCTTTCATCACGAAGCCCTCGACCTCGGCGGCGACATCGGCCGTCAGGCCGCGCTTCTTCTTCAGGTCGGAGGTGAAGCGGACCAGGCGCGCCCGGAAGTCGGAGTCGTAGAGCGACTTGTCCCGGTTGAGGACGGTGCCGAAGATCATCACCTTGCCGGGGCCGAACACGTCGGAAGGCAGCCAGAAGATGCTGCCCCAGTCTATGCCCAGGCGCAGGTCGCTCTCGCGCTGCGCGGAGAACCCGCGGATGGAGGAGCCGTCGAAGGTCAGGTTGTCGTTGGCCGAGAGGAAGAACTGCTTGTCGTAGTCCAGCATGTGGAAGCGGCCCTCGATGTCCGTGAAGCAGACCGTCACGGCCTTGAGGTGCTTCTCCTTGCGCAGGTAGTCCGTGTACTTCTTTTCCAGCGCGGCCGGGGAGAGCCGCTCCGCCGCTTCGGCGGCCTCTATGTTGAGCGCCTCCAGTTCGTCGTAAGGTATCTCCAGGAACTTCTTGAGCCCGGAACACTCGCCGCCGGCGGTCCTGTTCATAATCCTCCGTAGTTATACTAAAAATCAGGAAAGTTAATATAAATATAGCACAAATTAAGCTAAAGTCAATAGGGGTTGTCTTAAATCAAGGTGTATTTTTGCGAATCCGGCCGCGAATGAACTATAATATAAGGAAAGATGACCGCTCATACCGCCGGCTGAAGCTTCCCCTTCACAATTTCGACCATTGAAAGAGCCCATAAGGAGCCCTATGATACAAGTGTCTACGCCGCCCGTCGCCCAGGCCTTCCGCAGGACCAAGATGATCTGCACCATCGGACCCGCCTCCGAGAACCCCGACTGTATCCGCGGCCTCGTCCGCGAGGGCATGAACGTCGCGCGCATAAATTTCTCGCACTGCAAGTACGACGAGGCTCTGGCCCGTCTTAAGATGCTGCGCGAGGCCCGCGCCGAGCTGGGCGTGCCGCTGGCCATAATGCTCGACACCAAGGGTCCCGAGGTGCGCATGTTCGGCTACAGCCGGCCGGTCATGCTGGCCAAGGGCGACACGCTCTACATAGAGAGCACCGACAAGCAGCCCGACCAGGTCGCCGAGCTGCCGCCGGAGGACAAGCGCTTCTACACCAACCTGCCCCGCATCAACAAGCTCTGCCGCGTCGGCTCGCGCGTGCTGCTGCAGGACGGCTTCATCGAGGCCGAGGTCACGCGGCTGCACGAGACCTTCCCCGGCGCCGTTACCGTGCGCGTGCTCAACGAGGGGCGCCTCAAGGACAAGGCCCACCTGGCCGTGCCCGGCGCGGACTACCCGATCCCTTTCATGTCCGAGAAGGACAAGGCCGACATCCGCTTCGCGGTCGAGAACGCTTTCGAGTACATAGCGCTGTCCTTCGTCAGGACCTCGCGCGACATAGAGGACGTGCGCGAGCTCATAAAGTCGGTCGACCCGGCCTCCGGCATCCGCCTCATCGCCAAGATAGAGGACAAGCAGGCCCTGGCCAATATCTACGACATCATCCGCGACTCCGACGGCATAATGATAGCGCGCGGCGACCTGGGCATCGAGGTGCCGATAGAGGAGCTGCCGGGACTCCAGAAGAACATCATCAAGCGCTGCTACCTGGCCGGCAAGCCGGTCATAGTGGCGACGCAGATGCTCGAATCGATGACCGAGAAGCCCTACCCCACCCGCGCCGAGGTGACCGACATCGCCAACGCCGTGCTGGAGCTTTCCTCGGCGGTCATGCTCTCGGGCGAGACGGCCAACGGCGCGCACCCCGAGCGCGTCGCCAACATGATGGGCCGCATCATCGACCGCGCGGAGGCGGGCATAGACTACCGCACGCTGGCCCGCATCACGCACGACTACGTCGAGCGCGACAATATCACCAATATCATGGCCTACGGCTCGGTGGAGACCGCGCACGACTGGAACGCCAAGGCCATAGCCGTGGTGACCGCCAGCGGCATAGGCGCGCGGGCGCTGTCCAAGTTCCGCCCGATAATACCGATCTACGCCTTCACCCACCACGAGCAGGTCTATCACCAGATGGCGCTCAACTGGGGAGTGGTCCCTTTCCTCATGGAGAAGCCCGACGGCCAGCGCTTCAGCGACGTGGCCAAGCGCATCATGGACCTGCTCAGGAAGCGCGGCCTCATCGCCAACGGCGAGAAGCTCGTGTTCATGGCGTCGAGCCCCTTCGGCAAGGGGCGCCCGACCAACACGATGCGCTGCGAAGTCGTCGGCGACGACGCCTTCCACGACGAGACCTGAGCGCCCGGCCCGGCGGGCCGCGCAATGCTAGAATATAGCCCTGTATGAAGGACGGAAAGGTCAGGCGCAGCGTAAGGGCGTCCGTGAAGGACGGCGTGGCCTGGGCCGGCATGACCGGCTTCGTGGAGCCGTACCTGATCCCTTTCGCCCTGGCCCTGGGCGCCTCCAATCCCGCCATCGGCTTCCTGCGCGCCGCGCCGCCCCTGGCGGCGTCGCTGGCGCAGCTCCTCAACGAGAAAATGATACTGGCCCTGGGCAGCTGCCGCCGCGCCGTGCGGCTGGACGTGCTGGCGCAGGCGCTTTCGCTCTTCGCCGCCGCCGCCGCCGGCCTGCTGCCCGCGCGCTGGGCCGTGCCCTGCCTGGCGCTGGCGATGGTGGCCTACACGGTCTCGGGCAATCTCGCGGGCCCGCCCTGGGCGGCGCTGATGGGGGAATACATCCCCGCCTCGCGCCGCGGGGCCTTCTTCGGCTTCCGCAACCAGGTGGTCGGGGTCAGTTTCTTCGCCGCCAGCCTGGCGGCCGCCAAGTTCCTCAAGTTCTATCCCGGCGTCGCCGCTTTCTCGGCGCTGTTCGCGGCCGCCGGGGTCCTCCGGCTGCTCTCTTTCCGCTTCATCGGCGGCATGTACGAGCGCCCTTCGGGCTGTCATATGCCGCGGCCCGCTTCGGCCGCGCCGGCCGCGCCGCGCGACCCGGCCGGTCGCAGCGCTCCCGGCACCGATCGCGGACAATGCCGCCCTGATCCGTCGCTCACGCCTTTCCTGCTGTCGATCTTCGCTGCGATGTTCTCGGTCTTCCTCGCCGCCCCTTATTTCAGCGTCTACCTGCTCAGGGACCTGGAGTACGGCTATGTGCCCTACATGATGGTGATGACCTCCGGGCAGATAGTGACCTACCTGGTGATGAGGCGCTGGGGGTGGCTGGCGGATTCCTTCGGCAGCGTGCGGGTGCTGCGCTTCGCTTTCCTCTCCATACCGCTGGTCCCGCTGCTGTGGGCGCTGGCGCCGTCCTTCCACTGGCTGCTGGCGGCGGAGCTCTTCTCGGGGATAGTCTGGGCCGCCTACGGCATGGGCACCAATAACTTCATCTACGAGCTGGGGGGGATCTCGCTGAGGGCGCGCTACAACGCGCTGTTCGGTTTCACCGCCTGCCTCGGCCAGTTCGCGGGCGCGCTGGCCGGCGGCTACCTCTACGGCTCGCTGCCGGGCGAGGCTTTCGTCACGCTGCTTTACATCAGCGCCGGCCTCAGGCTGGCGGCGGCGGTCCCTTTCTTCCGCGGCGTGCGGGAGCGCGACGTGCCCGGCGGGCACAAGCCGGGCTTCCTGCTGGCGGCCATCGGTTTCCGCTCGGTGGACGTGTACCCGGTCCCTCCGGGGAAGTGACGGGTCCCGTTTTAGCGGGGTTCGGGAGAGGTCAGGCGTCCCAGTACGCTTCTTCCAGGCTGGCTTCGCGCTCCGGAAGGCCGCGCGCGAGGCGCGGGGAGTTCTGGGCCAGCACCTCGTAGCTGACCCGGTTGGCGTACTTGGCTATCTGCGAGAGAGAGGAGTAGGTCAGCGAGTTTTCCAGGTTCTTGGTGGAATTCGGCACCTTGGTCCTGTGGTACTTGCGGGCGCCCATGTCGTGCAGCAGCGCGGCCAGCGCGCCGTCGCCGGCGCCGTTGGTGTTGCGTATCAGGCCCGGCCCGCCCATGAACGGGTTGATGTGCGTGTATATCTTTACCGGCTTTTCGCAGTCCGACCTGCGCATCGGCCTGCTGAACTCGAACCTGTTGTACTCGGCTATCGCCTTGCTGTGCAGCTCGTAGCTCGTCTGCCGGGCGAAACGCTCGTCCACCCAGCCCGCCAGGTAGAGGCCGTGCTCGCCCACCGTCAGCAGCGCCAGGTCGGTCAGTCCCAGCGCCTTGTCGGCCGCCAGCAGCGGGTCCTGCTCGCCGGTCAGCGCCAGCGCCTCCTGGTCGTTCATCGCCACCACGGTGACGCGGTCCTTTATGAAGTCGCGGAAGAAATCCCTCTTCGACCCTATCAGCGAGGCCGTGCCCAGCGTCATGACGACGGGCACCCTGGCCTTCAGTGCTATGTCGCAGGCGCGCAGCGCGGCCGCGAAGATGGGGTCGGACTCGGACCGCAGCAGGTAGGCCGAGATCAGCAGCGCCGAGGCCTTCTCCACCACTTCCGCCGGCACCGACTCCGGCCTGAGATCGTTCATGCAGCCCTTGCTGATGCCGAAGGTGCGCTCGCCGTCGGGGGTGACGAAGCACATCGCCCGGCCCATCGGGTTGTCCGAGGGCTGCAGCCAGGCCAGGTCCACCTTGGAGCTGGTGTTGCGTATGTACTTGAAGGCGTAATCGCCCAGCGTGATGTTCCGCTTGATGGCGCCCAGGGCTATGGAACGCTCGTCGGAGAGTATCGAATAGTTGTGCAGCGTGTTGCCGACCGAGCCGCCGGCGAATTCGCCGCGGATGCGGCCCGCGGACTTTAGCTCGTTGTAGATGGCCTCGGCCGCCGCGTCGGCCAGGATCTGCGACTCGCCTTTCCTGAGGCCGTGCCGGGCGAGGAACCCGGGCTCTACGGCGCATTCTATGTCCACCAGCAGCTGGTCCATGCCCACGAGGTAGAAAGGCTCGTCCTGCACGTAATGCGGGTCCGCGCTCTCCCTGCCCTTCTCGGTGACGGGGAAGTAATGCTTGTTCTTTCTTTTGCCGGGGAATTTCATCGTCGTAGAGGCGTCCCGTATATGATACAAAGTTGCGGGCGCCGGGGTTAAGCCGCGCCGGCGCCTTTTTTGTATCATAGGCGGATGGACCACGACCTTAAGCTGTTCTTCGGCTGGCTTTCCGTGGCCATGATGCTGCTTTCGCGCGCCGGCTATATCCGGGATATACTGCGCGGCCGGACGCGGCCCCACATGTTCTCCTGGTTCATCTGGGGGACCATCTCCGTGATAGGTTTCGCCGCGCAGGCGGCCGAGGGCGCCGGTCCTGGTTCCTGGGCCCGCGGCATCGGCGCCGCCACCTGTTTCCTGCTGGCCTGGGCCGGCTGGGCCGTGGGGGAGCGCGACATAAAGAGAGCGGACTGGGTCACCCTGGCCGTGGCCATGTCCTCGCTGCCGCTCTGGGCCCTTACCAAAACCCCGTTCTGGTCGGTGCTGATAGTCTGCTTCATAGACACCATAGGGTATATTCCCACCGTGCGCAAGTCCTGGCACCGGCCGGGTACCGAGCAGGCGGTCAGCTACCTTTTATCGTGCCTGGCCGCCGGTTTTTCGCTCGGCGCGATAGTGGAATACACCCCGTCGACCTGGCTTTACCCGCTGGTATTGTTCTTCAGCAACGGGTCGATGTGGGCGCTGCTGTTGGCCCGCCGCCGCGCCGCGGCGCCGGCCTGACGGGAAGGAACGGAGGTCGGGTATGGATCCTGCGGACGAGCTGTTTATCGGCCTGGGCGGCCTGGCGCTGGGGGCGGTGCTGGCGGTTTTCGGCTATCTTAAGGAAAAAAAGGCCGCTTCTCTGGCTTCGGCCCCGCAGCGTCCCTGCTGCGGTCTGGAACCGGGCGTGCCGCAGGTGATAAGCGGGCGGGTCGAGGCTCCGCTCGAGCTCAAGGCCCCGGTCAGCGGCCGCTCCTGCGCCTTTTTCCTGGCCGAGATCGAAGTGGCGCGCTTCGTCCAGTCCGGGCGTTCCGGCGGGGTGCGCTGGACCCGGGCCGAGACCAGGCCCTACGGCTTCTTTTTCGTGGACGATTCTTTCGGCCGCGCGCTGGTGTTCCCGACCCAGGGCAGCCTGGACCTCGTCAGGTCCCCGGAAAACGACGGGGCCCTTTTCCCGACCGAGGGGGACAGGCGGACCACTGAGAGCGTCATATTGCAGGGGGAGACGGTCACGGTCCTCGGCTCTCCGCGGCCGCTTTCCTCTTTCCTGGACTATCTCAGGTCCACGCCGGAGGTCTCGCTGCCGGCCGAGGGCCTGGAGCGGCTGATGGAACTTTCCAGGGACGGGGCGGCTTTGTCCTGCTTCTTCGGCGAAGGCGTCTCCGTGGTCACGGACCAGCCCCTCTCCGAGTACGTTTCCTCCAGGAGAGGCTCCGCTTCTTCCTATATATGGAGCGGGGTGGCCCTGGTCCTGCTCTCGGCCTGGTTCTTCATCCGGCCTTTCTTCTTCGCCGCCCAAAGGACCGTCCAGTAAAAAGGCCTTTAGACCTATTGACTAAAGTCAGTAAAAAATATGCTATGCTTCCCTAAAGGTCCCGCGGGGGTCCTGAGACAAGCGTAAGGAGATGCGTATGCTTAAAGCGTTGGCAATAGCGTTCTTCGTTCCCTCGGTCGCGGTCGCGGCCGAACTTCCCGACCTCAGCGCCGTCCGCGGCGTTGACCTCCCGGCCCTGACCGAAGCGGTCGAGCTGCCGGTCCCCGGCTCCTTCGTCGGCGGCAAGATCGTCGGCGGCGTCGAGGCCCAGAAGGGCGAGTTCCCCTTCATCGTCTCCCTGCGCAGTTCCTGGGGCAGCCACTTCTGCGGCGGCTCGCTGATCAAGAAGAACTGGGTCCTGACCGCGGCGCATTGCGTCGAGGGCGGCTACCTCAAGGGCATCAGCATCGGCCTGCACAGCCAGTACGACACCGCGGGCGTGGAGAAGTTCACCCCCGTCCAGATCATCACCCATCCCGGCTGGGACAGCAATACCATGGTCAACGACTTCGCCCTGGTCAAGCTCTCCGGAGATTCGACCTACGCGCCGATAAAGCTCAATTCCCGCGAGGTCGCCGGCAGCGTGGACTTCGTCACCGCCGGCTGGGGCACCACCAGCGAGAGCGGCAGCCTGGCCACGAACCTGATGAAGGTCACGGTCCCGTTCATCGACCAGGCCTCCTGCGACGCGGCCTACCCGGGCCAGGTCTCCGAGAGCATGATCTGCGCCGGCTTCAAGGAAGGCGGCAAGGATTCCTGCCAGGGCGACAGCGGCGGCCCGCTGATGATGGGCTCCGGCTCGTCCCGCGTGCTGGCCGGCGTCGTCAGCTGGGGTTACGGCTGCGCCCGCCCCAATCAGCCCGGCGTCTACGCCAAGGTCAATTACGCGCTCAGCTGGATAGAGTCCAACACGAAGTAAGGACCCGTCCGAGCGAGACGACCGCCGGCCCGCCTCACCGCGGGCCGGTCTTTTTGGTAATATTGCCGGTATCCGCCGGACGGAGGGGAGACATGAGCGAAGAGATAACTTTGAAGTCGGGGCTTAAATACAAGGACCTGGAGGAAGGAGGCGGGCCGGCCGCGGTCAGCGGCAGGACCGTCACGGTGCATTATACCGGGACACTGGCCAACGGCAGGAAATTCGACAGTTCCAGGGACCGGGACGAGCCTTTCGAGTTCAGGCTCGGCGCCGGCATGGTGATAAAAGGCTGGGACGAGGGAGTGGCGGGAATGCGCATAGGCGGCCGCCGCCTGCTGGTGATCCCGCCGGCCCTGGGTTACGGCCAGCGCGGCGCCGGCGCCGTCATACCTCCCGGGGCCACGCTTTATTTCGAAGTGGAACTGCTGAAAGTGGATTGAGGAGGGGGCATGCCCGTACTGCTTGACGATATCGAGGCCAGGGTCCTGGGTTCGCTGGCCGAGAAAGCCCTTACGGTGAGGGAACAGTATCCGCTGACTTTCAACTCCCTGCTCGCGGCCTGCAACCAGAAGAGCAGCCGCGAGCCGGTGATGAACCTGGACCTGGGCTCGCTGGGCCGCGCGGTGCAGTCGCTGATAGACAAGGGGCTGGCCGAGCGCGTGCAGGCGCCGGGCGACCGGGTGCCCAAATTCCGCCACCGCATAAGCGCCCTGCTCGGCACCGACGATCCCAAGCTCACCGGGCTGTTCATCGTCCTGCTGCTGCGGGGCTTCCAGACCCCCGGCGAGATAAAGGGCCGCAGCGAGCGGCTCTGCTCGTTCGAAAGCACCGCCGAGGTGGAAGGCCTGCTGCGGGAACTTTCCGCCAGGCCCGAGCCGCTGGTCGCGCGACTGCCCAGGCAGGCCGGCCAGAAGGAGACCCGGTACCGCCACCTTTTCTCCTCCCCGGCCTCCGCGGCCGGCCCGGAGCCGGAGGCGGGGCCGGCGGCGACGGCGGCGGAGCCCGCCGCCGCGGACGACAGGCTGGCCGCTCTCGAGCGGAGGGTGGAGGCGCTGGAGGCGGCGCTTAAAGAACTGAAAGAAGGCCCGGCCGGCCGGACCTGAGGGCGCGCCGGGGAACGGGCCCAGGGGGACATGGGCAGTAAGTCCCTTGTCTTTTTTCCGCCCGCGGGCTACAATCTATCATGCCCCCGCGCCAGGGGCGCATTCGTTTTAGGGGGGGTATTCCGATGAGCAGGGCATTCGTGAAGAACGAGGGCGAGAGCGCGCCTCTCGAACCGGTCGAGCGTCGTCCGAGCGGCCGGCCCAACTACGTCACGGCCGGCGGGCTCAGGGCGCTGGAGGTCAAAGTGGCCGGGCTCGCCCGTCGGCGCGACGAACTGATGGCCGAGCGGGGCGACGCGGAGAGGGCGCTTGAACTGAGGCAGGCCGAACTGGACCTGCTCTATTACGAGGGCCAGGTCAAGCGCGCGATACTCGTGGACAACCGCGGCGCCTCTTTCCCGGACGTGCGCTTCGGCGCGCGCGTAAAGGTGAGGGAAGAGAACGGGACGCTGTCGGATTACGGCATAGTCGGCGAGGACGAGGCCGACGCCCCGGCGGGCCTGATAAACTGGGCTTCGCCGCTGGCCGCGGCGCTGCTGGGCTCGAAGGCCGGCGACAGGGTCACCTGGAAGCGCCGCGCCGGGGCCGTGACGCTGGAAGTGGTTTCGGTGGGGTATCCCGGGGACTGAGCTTATTCGTCGAAGCCGCCGCGCCGCTCCCGCTTAAGGCCGGAGCGGCGCTTCTTTTCGTCCAGCCTGCGCAGCTTCGACCCGTAGCTCGGCCTGGTCGCGCGGCGTTTTTTAGGCGGGCGCAGGGCGGCCGCTATCAGCGAATCGAGCCTGGCGCGCGCCGCGCGGCGGTTCTGCTCCTGGTTGCGGTGCTCGCTGGCCTCGATGAGCACCTCTCCTTCGCCGGTGAGGCGCGAGCCCGCCAGCGCCTTGAGCCTCTCCGCCGCCCAATGCGGCAGGCCGGAGAGCGCCGGTGAGAAGCGCAGCTGCACGGCCGTGGCCACCTTGTTGACGTTCTGGCCGCCGTGCCCGCCGCTGCGTATGAAGCGTTCCTCGATGGAGCCCGGGTTCACCCGGAAACCGCGCTTTCCGCCTTCCATGCCAAAATATTATCATATAGCCGTGGACATTGAGAGGGCCTTCAACCTGGCCGAGGCGGTCCTGTGGTTCGCGGCGGGGCTGACGCTGGCCGGGGCGCGGAACGGCGAGCCGTTCTCGCGGATGAAGGGCCTGACGGCCGCGGCGGCCGCGCTCTTCGTCCTGTTCGGTCTCAGCGACCTGGCCGAACTGCGGACCGGGGCCTGGTGGGCGCCGGCCTGGCTGCTGGCCTGGAAGACCGCGAACGGCCTGGCGCTGCTTTTCTGCTCGTGGCGGATGTGCCGCCTTTTAAAAAGAGGACGGGAGGGAAAATGATCAAGGACACTCTGGCGAGGATAGAATCCGCGATAGCGAAGATCGAGGCCGGGAACTCGAAGAACAAGGCGGAGCTGGTGGCGCTGCTCAACAAGCTCAAGTCGGAGCTCGCCTCGCTCCCCCCGGAACGCATCGAGGAGGCCCGCAGCATAGGTCATTTCACCGAGGCCGCCGCCCACGAGGCCACCCGCGAAAAGTCCAGCGAGCGGCTCAGGGAACTTTCGATAGAGGGAGCGGAGCAGGCCGTGAAGGGCTTCGAGGCCACCCATCCGACGCTGGTCGGCGTCGTCAATGAGATCTGCCTGATACTGGCCAGGATGGGGATATGAGGCGGCTCCTGGCCGCGCTGGCCCTGGCGCTCTGCGGCTGCGCGGTGAAGGTCCCGGAAGGGATAAAGCCCGTCGAGGGCTTCGAGCTGGACCGTTATCTCGGCGAATGGTACGAGATAGCCCGGCTGGACCACCGGTTCGAGCGCGGCCTGTCGAAGGTCACGGCCGAGTATTCCATGCGCGCCGACGGCGGCGTGCGCGTGCTCAACCGCGGCTATTCCGCGGAGAAGGGCGGCTGGAAGGAGGCCGAAGGGCGGGCCTATTTCACCGGCGACCCGTCCGTCGGCGGCCTGAAGGTCTCTTTCTTCGGCCCTTTTTACGGCGGCTACAATATCATAGAACTGGACCGGGAGAATTACGCCTGGGCCCTGGTCTGCGGCCCGGACCGCTCCTATCTCTGGATACTCGCCCGGACCCCGGAGCTGGCCCCGGAGACGCTGGAAAAGCTCAAGGCCCGCGCCGCGGAGCTGGGCTTTCCCGTCCCGGAGCTGATCTTTCCGGGCTGAGGTCCGGCGCAAAAAAAAAGACGGCCGGGGAGACCCGGCCGTCTTTTTTCCGGAGGCGCGCGTCCTTATTTGAGCGCGGCTTTGCCGATATGCTTCCAGGCGTCCTTCAGTTCTCCCTTCATGCGCCTGAGCTCGGAGGCGCTGGCCTGTCCCACGCGCTCGTAGCGGCGGGTCACGTCGTCTACGACCTTCTCGTAGGTCTCTTTGTTGAGTTCCTTGAGCTTTTCGGCCTTCTCCAGCACTTCGCCCTTCATCTTCAGCGTCCAGCCGGCGATGAGCTTGCGGTTCTTCTCGCCGCGCTTGCCGGTGAGAAAGTAGGCGCCGAGCGCGGCCAGGGCCGCTATGCCCACTCCGGTGGTTATAGCTTTGGTCGATCTTTTCATGTCAGTACCCCTCTTCTTTCCTTTTATCCTTTTCGCCGCGCAGGAATGGTACTAAATCGGCGCCGGGCCTGTCATCCCGCGTGCCGTTCAAAAGGTATAATTACCGTATGATGAAAAAGACGGCGTTCATACTGGCGGTATCGCTTTTCTCCCCGCTGCACGCGGCCCGGACCGGCGGGCCGGCCGCGGCGAAGGACTACAAGGTCTCTTCCGTGACCGTGGCCCCCTATTCCGGCCCGATAACCCCGGTGGCCGCGGAGTTCCTGGGCGACGCGGTGAGGCGCCTCAACGCCGAGGGCGGCGCCGACATGCTGGTCATAGCGCTCGACACGCCCGGCGGACTGGACGCCTCGATGCGCGAGATAATAAAGGAGATGCTGGCCTCGAAGAAACCGGTCGCCGTCTACGTTTCGCCGCAGGGCGCGCGCGCGGCCTCCGCCGGCGTCTTCATCGCCATGGCCTCGCCGCTGGTGGCGATGGCGCCCGGCACCAATATCGGCGCGGCCCACCCGGTCATGCTGGGCTCCGTGCCCACGCCCGCCGATCTCCAGGACAAGGAAGGCAAAAAGAAGAAGAGCAGCCCTATGGAGGACAAGGTCCTCAACGACGCCTCCGCCTACATCAAGTCCATCACGCAGAAGACCGGCCGCAACGTGAAGTGGTCCGTGGACGCGGTCAAGAAGAGCGACTCCATCTCCGCCGAGGAGGCCGTCAAGGCCGGCGTGGCCGATTTCATGGCGAAGGACCTCGACGAACTTCTGGCGAAGGCCGACGGCTTCCGGGCCGGGGAGTTCGGGCGGCTGGCGGTGAAGAACCCTTCGATCTCCCGTTTCGAGCCGACCAGGCGGCAGACGTTCCTGGCCGCGGTCACCGATCCCAATATCGCGATGATACTCATGAGCCTGGGCGCCGCGGGCCTCTTCATCGAACTTTACAACCCGGGCCTGATACTGCCGGGCGTCGTCGGCGGCATCTCGATGCTGCTGGCTTTCTACTCGTTCCAGACGCTGTCGGCCAGTTTCGCCGGCGTGGCGCTGATCCTGCTGGCTTTCGTCTTCTTCGTCGCGGAGATAAAGGTGATGAGCTACGGCCTGCTCACCGTCGGCGGCGTCATTTCCATGACGCTGGGTTCGCTGATGCTGTTCAGGCAGCCGTCGCTGGGAGGTCTGTCGATATCCATGGAAACCATACTCGCCAACGTGATAGGCGTCGTCGCGGTGACCGCGCTGCTCGCCTGGATAGTGATAAAGGCCCAGATGCGCAAGGTCGTCACCGGCATAGAGAGCCTGGAGGGCAAAAAGGCGCTGGCCAAAACGGCGCTCGCGCCCAAGGGCAAGGTGCTGGTCGAAGGCGAGCTCTGGGACGCCAAACTGGCGTCCGGCTCCGCCGAAGCGGGGGCGGAACTGGTCGTGGAGAAGGTCGACGGCTTCCGCATAACGGTCCGCAGGCCCTGACGCCTCCGACGGGGCGCGCGGGGGGAAATTGAAAACCCCGCCCCCGTTGTGTCATAATATCATATAGATTCAATCCCGGCCCCCTGTTCGCGGGGCGGCCGGGTTTTTACGGATTTCGCTTTTCATCCGACGAAGGAGACCGCCCATGGGAACCAGGTTCACTGAACGCGCGCAGAGGGTCATACTCATCGCCCAGGAGGAGGCCAAGCGCCTCAACCACGACTATGTCGGTACCGAGCATATCCTGCTCGGCCTGATAGCGCTCGGCGAGGGCGTCGCGGCCCAGGTGCTCTCCAATATCGGCGTCGACCTGCGCAAGGTGCGCGCCGAGATAGAGAAGATCGTGGGCATCGGCGACAACATGATGCTGCTCGGCGAGATCCCTTTCACGCCGCGCGCCAAGAAGGTGCTGGAGTTCGCGGTCTCCGAGGCCTCGGACATGAAGCACACCTATATCGGCACCGAGCATATCCTGCTCGGTCTCATCCGCGAGGAGGAGGGCGTCGCCGCGCGCGTCCTGCAGAACCTCGAGCTCAAGCTCGACGCCGTGCGCGAAGAGGTGCTCAGCACGCTCGGCGAGAGCGAACAGGCCGGCGCCGAGGGCGGCGGCAAGAGCGAGAAGGGCGAGCCGCGCGAGCAGGCCCAGCCCCGCTCCCACGCCGCGCCCAAGGGCAAGACCAAGACCCCGACGCTCGACGAGTTCGCGCGCGACATGACGCAGCTGGCCCGCGAGGGCAAGCTCGACCCCGTCATCGGCCGCGTCAACGAGATAGACCGCCTCGTGCAGGTGCTGGGCCGCCGCACCAAGAACAACCCCGTGCTGATCGGAGAGCCCGGCGTGGGCAAGACCGCCATCGTCGAGGGCCTGGCGCAGAAGATCGTCTCCGGCGACATCTCCGACACGCTGGCCGGCAAGCGCCTGCTCTCGCTGGACCTGGCCTCCATCGTCGCCGGCACCAAGTACCGCGGCGAGTTCGAGCAGCGCCTCAAGAGCATCATCGAGGAGATCCGCAAGGCCAGGAACTCCATCATCGCCTTCATCGACGAGCTGCACACCGTCATCGGCGCCGGCGCGGCCGAGGGCGCGATAGACGCGTCCAACATGCTCAAGCCCGCGCTGGCGCGCGGCGAACTGCAGTGCATAGGCGCCACCACTTTCGACGAGTACCGCAAGCACATCGAGCACGACCCGGCCCTCGAGCGCCGCTTCCAGCCCGTCGTGGTGGACCCGCCGACGGTGGACGAGACCGTCGAGATCCTCAAGGGCCTCCAGGAGAAGTACGAGGCCCATCACAAGTGCAAATATTCCGATCCCGCCATTTTCGCGGCCGTGGTGCTGTCGGATAAATATATCACCGACCGCGCCCTGCCCGACAAGGCCATAGACCTGCTCGACGAGGCCGGCAGCCGCGCCCGCCTCAAGATCTCCGTCGCCCCGCCCGAGTTCAAGCAGAAGGAACTGGAACTGGAAGAGGTCACCAAGGAGAAGAACGCGGCCTCCTACGCGCAGGAGTTCGAGAAGGCCTCCAAGCTGCGCGACAAGGAGAAGGAGCTCAAGAAGGCCCTAGAGGATTCCCGCAAGAAATGGCGCGAGGCCCGCGACAAGCAGACCCCCGAAGTGACCGAGGAGGACATAGCCTCCATCGCCTCCAAGTGGACCGGCATCCCGGTGACGCGCATGACCGAGAGCGAGGTGGACAAGCTCAAGAACATGGAGTCGGAGATCCACAAGCGCCTGATCGGCCAGGACGAGGCGGTCCGGATCATAGCGCAGGCCATCAAGCGCAGCCGCACCGGCATGAAGGACCCCAAGCGGCCGATAGGCAATTTCATCTTCCTGGGCCCGACGGGCGTCGGCAAGACCGAACTGGCCCGCGTGCTGGCGGATTTCCTCTTCGGCAACGAGGAGGCCATGGTCCGCATAGACATGTCGGAGTACATGGAGAAGTTCTCCGTCAGCCGCCTGATAGGCGCGCCGCCCGGCTACGTCGGCTACGAGGAAGGCGGCAAGCTGACCGAGCTGGTCCGCCGCAAGCCTTATTCCGTCGTGGTGCTCGACGAGATCGAGAAGGCCCATCCCGACGTCTTCAACATCCTGCTGCAGATCATGGACGAGGGCACGCTGACCGACAGCCTCGGCCACAAGGTCAGTTTCAAGAACTGCATCCTCATCATGACCTCCAACGTCGGCGCGCGCATGATCTCGAAGGGCAAGTCGCTCGGCTTCGTGCCCGCCGAGGACAAGGAGAAGGATTACCGCGAGATGAAGGATACGGTGATGGACGAGGTCAAGCGCGTCTTCAACCCCGAGTTCATCAACCGCATCGACGAGATCATCGTCTTCCGGCCGCTCACCGAGGCCGACATGGTGCACATCCTGGAACTCAACCTGCGCAAGGTGGAGAAGAAGCTCGACGACAGGAAGCTCAAGCTGGCGATAACCGAGGCGGCCAAGAAGTTCCTGATCAAGACCGGCTTCGACGCCAACTACGGCGCGCGGCCCATCCTGCGCACCGTGCAGCGGCTGCTGGAGGACCCGATAGCGGAGTTCATCCTCAACGCCAACGCCAAGGCCGGCGCCACGATAAAGGCCGACTACAAGGGCGAGGGCGAGAACCTGACCCTGTCCGCGGACTGACGCCGGCGGATGAAGAAGAAGGCCGCAGCCGCCCTGGTCCTCCTGGCCGCCGCCATGTGGGGCCTTTACCTGCTGGGCGGCCTGGCCGCGGCCCGCGTCGCCGGGACCGTCTCCGCTCCGCCCGAGGCCTCGCAGGCCGACAGCCCGGAAGCGCCGCTGAGCGACCTGGAGTGGGACGCGATGGTGCTGGCCCTTTCCAAGGCCGCGCTGGCCTACCCCGGCCGCGTCGGCATCTGCCTCAAGGACCTGCGCACCGGCCGGACCTGGTCGTATCAGCCGGACCGCCTCTTCCCTTCCGCCAGCCTCATAAAAGTCCCGATCATGGTGGCCGTTTTCGACAAGATCGTCCGCGGCGAACTGTCGCTGGACACCCGCATCCGCCTGACGGGCAAGGACCGGCGCGGCGGCTCCGGCTCGCTGAAGTGGGCCCGCGAAGGGACCGCTCTCAGCGTCATGGAGCTGCTTTACCGGATGATCACGGAGAGCGACAACACCGCCGCGCAGATGATCATCGATCACGTCGGCTATTCCTACCTGGAGCTCGCTTTCCGCAGGATAGGGCTGGTCTACACCAACATCACGCCCGAGGGCATGAGCCTGAGCTCCGGCCGCGTGGCGCGCGAGAACTACACCACGCCGCGGGAGATGGCGCTGCTGGTGGACAGGCTCTACGCCGGGGCGATGATAGACCGCGATTCAAGCCAGCTGATGCTGGACCTGATGAAGCACAACAAGGGCCGCACCCGTCTGCGCAAGGGCCTGCCGATAGGCTGGGAGATAGGGCATAAGACCGGGCTGCTGCGCCGTTCCTGCCACGACGTCGGGGTGGTGTTCTCTCCGAGGGGGGATTATATAATCGCGGTGCTTACGGGCGACGTGCCCAGCTACGCCAGCGCCAAGCGTTTCATCGCCCGGATGGCCAGGCTGACCTACGGCTACTACAATATCGACGCGGCCTACGCCCAGTCAGGGCGTTCCCGTAACTCCAACGCTATCTGACCCGGGCCGCCGGCCCGCCGGGACCGCCGTGGATGCGGCGGGGACGGCGGGCTTCTTTTCGTGCCGGACGAACCAGACCAGGTCGGCGAGCGGAGAGGGGGCCGCGCCGAACTCCTCCAGCTTCTCCAGGTCCTCGGTGTAGACGGACAAATGCCCGAGCCCGGGCATCCTGACCCGGACCGACCAGGGAATGCCGGCGTTGTACATGACGTGGCCGTTGCCGGCTATGACCAGCAGCGCGTGTCCCTTGTGCCGCTTCATGGCTTTCACGGCGCTGTCGGCCATCCCTTCGTTCCAGGCCGCCATCGAGAGCAGGTAGTTGTCCCAGGTGATGACCTTCGCCATCGGGTTGTCGCCGTGCCCGCCGTAGGTGGAGCGCAGGTAGGCGAGGTAGAGCGGATCGCGGTTCACCTCCACTTTCTCCGGGAGGAACTTTTTTTCTTCCGGTGAAAGCGCGCCGAGGCCGCCGCGCGCGATCTTCTTTATCACCGCGCGCGGGACGTTCAGCGCCGCCGCCTTCAATTTATTCTCCCTTATATGATCGAACAGCGGCTTGTAGAGGCCGAAGTCGAAACCCCATTCCTTCGCCCAGTCCGCTTTTTCCAGGAATTCCTTTTCGGTGAGTTTCCCGGCGGCGTAGCGGTCCAGCACCGGCTGCAGCCCGGAGTTGAGCATCTCGAAGCCGACTATCACTTTGTTCTTTTTGGCGAAGGCCAGGATCTTGAGCGCTTCCAGCTGCGCCAGGTGCGCGAATTTCTGGTCGTGCGATTCTCCCACGTAAACCGCGTCGCTTCCGGCGATCCTGTCGGCGAAGGCCTCCGTCCTGAGGCGCGTCCCGGCGGCGGGGTCGAACACCGCGAAGCCCGGTCTCTCCTCGAAGGTCGGCGGTCCGTCGAGCGAAGGATACCCGGTTCCCAGGGCGGGCAGCGGGGCCGCGCCGGAGATGAAAGAGAGGAGAAGGATCGCGTTGGTCGTCATCCAAGGATTATATAAAATGCCCGCCGGAAAAATATTTCCGGAAATTCGCCGGAAAGGTATTGCATTTTCCATTTTCATCATCTACAATCTATGCGTGCCCTGATGGGCCAAGGAGAAAACTGAAAAATGCCTAAAAAGAAGAAGGCCAAGAAAGTGGCCAAGAAGAAGACCGCGAAAAAGGTCGCCAAAAAGAAGGTCAAGAAGGCGAAGAAAGGGAAGCGGAAGTAATTTCCGGTCCCGGAAAGATCAGTAAGACGGCGCCCGCGAGGGCGCCGTCCTTGTTTAAAGGCGCGCGTTGCCCCTCCGTCATGTCCGGTTTATTTCCCGCGCGGTATATACTATAATCTCGGTTAACATAATATTTCAAGGGGGGTGCGACACTACGTTGTCGCACCGGTCCCGTAGGATATTCTTGACGGTAAACGCGGTCCAACGGAGGTAACATGGTAAAGGAAGACAAGACGCGGGCGCTCGAAGCGGCGCTCTCGCAGATAGAGAAGAGTTTCGGCAAGGAAGCGATCATGAAGCTGGGCGAGCGCTCCGCCAAGATGAAAGTGGAGACGCTGCCTACCGGCGCGCTGTCGCTGGACCTGGCGCTGGGCGTGGGCGGCCTGCCGCGCGGGCGCGTCATCGAGATCTACGGCCCCGAGGCCTCCGGCAAGACCACGCTGACGCTGCATATCCTGGCCGAGGCGCAGAAGAAAGGCGGCGCGGCCGCGTTCATAGACGCGGAGCACGCGCTGGACCCGCTCTACGCCAAGAAGATCGGCGTGGATATAGATAATCTCCTTATATCGCAGCCCGACTCCGGCGAGCAGGCCCTGGAGATAACCGAGAAGCTGGTGCGCTCCGGCGCGCTGGACATGATCGTCATCGACTCCGTGGCCGCGCTGGTGCCCAGGGCCGAGATCGAGGGCGAGATGGGCGATTCGCACGTCGGCCTGCAGGCGCGGCTCATGAGCCAGGCGCTGCGCAAGCTGACCTCGATAGTCGCGTCCACCAAGACCACCGTCATCTTCATCAACCAGATCCGCCACAAGATCGGCGTGATGTTCGGCAGCCCCGAGACCACCACCGGCGGCCTGGCGCTGAAGTTCTATTCCTCCGTGCGCATGGACATACGCAAGATCGAGACGCTCAAGCAGGGCGACGTGGTCACCGGCGCGCGCATCCGCGTCAAGGTCGTCAAGAACAAGGTGGCGCCGCCCTACCGCCAGGCCGAGTTCGAGATGGTCAACGGCGAGGGCATCTCCACCGAGGGCTGCCTGCTGGACATGGGCGTGGAGACCGGGCTCGTGGAGAAGAGCGGGACCTGGTTCGAGTACGCCGGCGCGCGCATAGGCCAGGGCCGCGAGAACGCGAAGGCCTGGTTCAAACAGAACAAGGACAAGGCGGCCGAGCTGGAGGCCGCGCTGCGCGGGCGCTTCCTGCGCGGCGGCGAGACGGAAAAGGCCGCCGATAAGCCCGAGGCGCAGCCCAGGAAAGAGAAAGCCGCCGCCCGTAAGTAATGGCGAAGCGCCGCCCGCTGGCCGCCTCCTTCTTCCGCCATCTCTCGGCGGAGAGGGGGCTGGCCGGCAATACCTGCAAATCCTACGCCGGCGACGTGTCGGCCTGGCTGGCCTGGCTGGAGGGCCGCCGGGCCGATCCGCTCTCGGCGGGAGCCGAGGCCGTGGAAGCCTATCTGTGGCGGCTCAAGTCGCAGCTGGGGCTGAAGGCTTCCTCGATATTCCGCAAGACCGAAGCCATCCGCTCCTTCTACCGTTTCCTGCTGCTGGAGGGCAGGATAAAGAAGGACCCCACGGTCAACTTCCGCTCGCCCCGCATCGAGAGACGCATCCCGCCCTCGGTCAGCCGCGAGGACATGGAGAGGCTGCTGGATTACCCGCCCGGGGAGGATTTCGCGCTCAACCGCGCGCTGGCCGCCGCCGAACTGCTCTACGCCTGCGGCCTGCGCGTCTCGGAACTGCTGTCCCTGCGGCTGGAATCGGTCAACCTCGACCAGGGCTGGGCGAGGGTCTTCGGCAAGGGCGGAAAAGAGCGCATCGTGCCGGTGCACGCCCGCGCGCTGGACGCGCTGCGTTCCTACATGGAACTGCGGCAGCTCAGGTTCGGCGGCATGTCCCCGGCGGGAGAACTGTTCCTCAACAAGTCCGGCGGCAAGCTCAGCCGCGTGCAGATGTGGAAGGACCTGCTGGCGCTGGGCCGTAAGGCCGGCGTGGAGGTCCCGCTGCACCCCCACCTGCTGCGCCACACCTTCGCCTCGCACCTGCTGCAGTCCGGCGCGGACCTGCGCTCGATACAGGAACTGCTCGGCCACGCCAGCCTCAATACCACGCAGATCTACACGCACGTGGAGCGCTCCGCGCTCAAAAAAGCGCATAAGCGCTTCCACCCGGAAGGCTGACTTCCCTGAGCGCCGATAATAAGTAAAATATATCCGCGTATGATAGAGGAAAGGGACGACCTGTTCGACGCCAGCGTCAAATTCCACGACCGGCACCGTTTCGAGATAAAGCTGGAGATGGACCTGGCCGACGAGGCCGGGGCCGAGTTCGATATGGAGGCCTATTTCTTCGTTCCCAAGGCCCTCAACATCTCACCCCAGACCTATTCCAAGGAGCAGTTCTACGGGGACCTGCAGCGCTACGTCCGCTTCCAGATCCCCCGCATGTCGCTGGCCAAGATAGCGGACAATTCCAACTCCCTCTCCCCGCTCTACCGCATCAAGGCGGGCCTGTCCCGGCTGCGGGCCGGCGAGCGGGACCGCGCGCTGGCCGCCCATATCTACGACGAGTTCAAACTGCTGGGCTGCATCATACGCGGCGAACTGCGCGACGGCGCGCGGCTTTTCGTCTCCGTGCTGGGCCGGGGGGAGAACCCGCGGCCCGGCGTTTTCCTCGCCGAAGGACTGGAGAACTTCGTCGTGGACCTGAGCGCGCTTTCTTCCGCGCTCGCCTCCCTCAAGCGCGAGGTGACGGATTCCTCGGTGCCTGCCAGCATACGCGAGACGGCCTCGTATTTCGACGAGTACCGCAGCCTGATGCTGGAGGAATACCTGACGGCGCTGGTCTCCGCGCTGCGCGGGGCCGGCGTGGGCGGGGCGACCGCCGACCCGCGGCTGGCGGCCTCGGAGAAGAAGCTCTCCGCCCTGGCCGCGGAGCAGGAGGATTACCGCCGGGCCATGGGTTATCCCTCGCTCTACAGCCCGGCCGACGGCGGCGAGACGCTGATCTACCGCCGCGGCGTGCTCAAGAAGTTCGTCTCCAGCGCCCTCTACCTCAGGGCCGAGGTCGCGGAATGGACCACGATGTCGCAGCTGGGGCCCGGCATCGCGGCCGGCGTCGCGATGCTCTTCGCGGTCGCCGCCACCATCTACGCGCAGAGCCGCTACGCCCTCAACAGCGCGGCCTTCGTCATGATCGTGGTGGTCAGCTACATCTTCAAGGACCGCATAAAGGACTGGCTGAAGGTCTTCTTCTCCCGGAGCATGGCCAAGTGGCTCTATGACCGCAGGAGCGAGATCCTCACTCCCCGCGACGGGGTCCGCATCGGCGAGATGCGCGAGGCCTTCACCTTCATCAAACCCGGCGACGTGCCCGCCGACATACTGGCCCTGCGCAACATAGACAATATCACCTCGATAGAGGAGGAAGGCAAGCCCGAGCGCATCTTCAAGTACAAAAAGGAGATGATCCTGCGCCCGCGCCTGATAGAGAAGCTGCACGACAGGCGCAAGGACCTCAACGACATCATACGCTTCAGCGTGGCCGATTTCATCAAGCAGGCCGACGACCCCCGCGCGGACTATGTCCGCGTGGACCGGGAAGGGCGCATCGTCTCCTCCTCGTGCCCGCGGGTATACCGCCTGAACCTGGTGCTGCGTTACGCCTACAAGGGCCGCGACGGCGAGGCGCGGGTCAACAGGGAGCGGATACGGGTGGTCCTCAACAAGGAAGGCATAGTGCGGATGGAGGAAGTGCGGGCGGCCTGAACGGCGCCCGCGGCGAGTATGGAGATAAACGCGGTGGGGATCATGGGGGCCGACGCTGCCGGGGCGGGAGCGGCCGAACTGCTGGCGCGGGCGGGCCTGCAGGTAAGGCTTTACGACGATTTCAAGGACGCGCTGGCGCAGGCGATGGCCAGGATAAGCTGGTCGCTGTCGCGCGACGGCAGGCAGGACCTCCTGGCCGGCATAGAGCCCGTGCAGGACTACGCCGCCTTCGAGGGGGCGGACCTGGTGATAGAGGCGCAGGACCGCGAGCTGGAGGCCCGCCGCGCGGGTTTCGCCGGGCTGCTCGGGAAACTGTCCGGGCCGCCTCTTATCGCGGTCAACACTTTCACGGCAACGCTCGGGGAGCTGCTGCGCAGCACCGAACTGCCGGAGGCGCGCACCGTCGGTCTCCGTTTCGGTTCCCCGGTGAAGGAGAACCTGCTGGCGGAGCTGGTGCGCGGCGACAGGACTTCCGACGAGGCCGTGGAATCGTGCGCGGCGCTGCTGCGCCGGCTCGGCCGCACGCCCGTGCTGGTAAAGGACGCTCCCGGCCAGATACTCGAACGGTTGTTCCGGGTCTTCGCGCTGGCCGCCCTGCGGGCGCTGGAGACGGGCAAAGGCCGGCCGCACGAGATAGACGCCGCTTTCCGGGAGCTGTCCGGCGCGGCCGTCGGTCCGTTCGAGGCGCTGGACAGGCGGGGACTGGACTCGGACCTCAGGGCCGCCCAGGCCGTGTACGAGGCCCTGGGCCGGCCGGAGCGCCTGGCTCCTTCGCCGATAGAGACGCGGCTGGTGCAGTACGGCCAGCTGGGACGCAAGACCACCATCGGCTTCTATATTTACGAGGACGGCGCGATAGCCGGCGAGAATCCCATCCTCGGCAGCATCCTGAAGTATCTCGGTCTGCGGAAAGTGGAGAAGGCGGAGATCTTCAGGGAGTTGATGTCCCCGGTGATAAAGGAGGCCGGGCTGCTGGCTTCCGAGATCATGGCCTCCGAATACGACATCGAGACGGTGATGAAGCTCGGGCTGGGCTGGTCCAAAGGGCCTTTCGGCTATCACCGCGACATGCCGGAACTTTTCGCCAGAAAAGCGGTCTCCGAATTCGACCGCCTCGACACTTTCTGACGGCCGACCGGCGCCGCGCCGGAGGCCCGCACAGGGGGAGAACATGCCTACCGATATAGAGATAGCGAGGAAGATAGCGCTCAGGCACATACGCGAGATAGCCGGGGACCTCGGCGTGCCCGAGGACGACCTCTATTATCACGGCAAGTACAAGGCCAAGCTGCCGCTGAAGCTCATCGACCGGGAAAAAGCGAAGCGCAGCAAACTGATCCTGGTCTCGGCCATCTCGCCCACCCCCGCGGGGGAAGGCAAGACCACGGTGTCCATCGGTCTCTCGCTGGGGCTCAACAGGATAGGCAAGAAGACGACCGTGGTGCTGCGCGAACCTTCGCTGGGCCCGGTCTTCGGCGTGAAGGGCGGGGCCACCGGCGGCGGCTGGTCGCAGGTGCTGCCGATGGAGGACATCAACCTGCACTTCACCGGCGATTTCGCCGCCATCGAGAAGGCCCACAACCTGCTCGCGGCGATGATCGACAACAATATACAGAACAAGAAGGAGAATCTCGGCATCGACCCGCGCACGGTGGCCTGGCGGCGGGTGATGGACATGAACGACAGGTCGCTGCGCAAGATCATCGTCGGCCTGGGCGGCACGATGAGCGGGGTGCCGCGCGAGACCGGCTTCGACATCGTGGCCGCGTCGGAAGTGATGGCGATACTCTGCCTCTCGGAGGATTTCGTACATCTCAAGGAAAAACTGGGCAATATCTTCGTGGGCTACACCTACGGGCGTAAGCCGGTCTACGCCCGCGACCTCAAGGCCAACGGCGCCATGGCCGCGCTGCTCAAGGACGCGCTGAAGCCCAACCTGGTGCAGACCAGCGAGGGAACCCCGGCCATCATACACGGCGGCCCTTTCGCCAATATCGCCCACGGCTGCAATTCCATCATAGCCACGCGCATGGGTATGAGCCTTTCCGACTACACGGTGACCGAGGCCGGCTTCGCCTTCGAACTGGGGGCCGAGAAGTTCCTCGACATCAAATGCCGCTACGCCGGCATAGCCCCGTCCGCCGCGGTGCTGGTGGCCACGGTGCGAGCGCTGAAGTACCACGGCGGCGCCGACCTGAAGGAGATAAAGAAGCCGGACCCCGCGCGGGTGGCCAAAGGCCTGGAGAACCTGGAGAAGCACGTCGAGAACATGAAGCAGTTCAAGGTCTCGCCGGTCGTGGCCATAAACAGGTTCGCGGACGATACCGACGAGGAGATAGCGGTCATCCGGGACCGCTGCGCGGCGCTGGGAGTGCCCGTCGCGGTGGCCGACGTCTGGGGGCAGGGCGGCCGCGGCGCCGAGGACCTGGCGCGGATAGTGGTAAAGGCGGCCGACTGCTGTCCGGGTTTCGAACCGATCTACGACTGGAACTGGCCGGTGGAGAGGAAGATAGAGGCTATAGCCGGCAAGATGTACGGCGCGAAGCATATAGATTACGCCCCGCGCGCGAAGAAGGACCTGGAGAAGATCGCGGGCCTGGGACTGGACAAGCTCCCGGTCTGCATAGCCAAGACGCAGAAGTCGCTTTCCGACAACCCGGAGCTCATCGGGCGTCCCAAGGACTTCGTGGTGACGGTGCGCGAGATAGAGGTGGCGGCGGGCGCAGGTTTCCTCATCCCGATAACGGGCGACATCATGCGGATGCCCGGCCTGCCGGAGCATCCTGCGTCGGAGAGGATGGACATAGACGCCGAGGGCAACGTCACCGGGTTGTTCTAGGAGCGGGACGGGATATTTTCATGACGGGCGAAGGGATATTCGGCGAATACCTGAAGATACGGGACGGGGTGCGGTACCTGTCCGGCGGGCGGGAGTATTCGTACGCGGAGGCGGAGGAACTGCTCCGTTCCCCGGACCCTTTCGAGCGGGTGCGCGCCTGGGATATGATCCGCGGCGGCTGGGAGGGCCTGGAGGGCGCGCTGGCCGGGCTGCTCGGCCGCGCTTTGACCGCCAAAGCCCGCGGCGCCGCGGAAGCGGCCGGCGAAGGCAGCGGCCCCCTCCTGGCGGCGGCCGCCTCCCTGCGGGCGCCGCTGATGCGGGCCCTGGAAGCCAAGGCGGGCCGGGTAGGAGCCTCCGGTTTCAGCTGCCGCGATCTCTGGGCGCGGCTGCCGGCCCCCGCCGACGCGCAGATGCCGCTGGCCGAGGGCCTGCGCCGGCTCGGCCGGATCTTCGACGGGGCCGTGGAGGGCGGGCGCGGCCTGATAATGGAGTTCTTTCCCGGGAACCGGCTGCTGCTGGAGGGGGACCGTCCCCGCTGCCTGCGTGGCGATCCCGCCTCTCCGGCCGTGGTGAGTCTGCCGGAGAGTTTCCGGGGGGTCTATCCGTCGGACCTGCCGGTGATAGCGCGCGAGCTCGGCCGCGCCGTACATTGCGATATAGCGTCGCGGCTCGGCGCCGGCGCGGAGTCCAGCCCGGTCTTCGCCGGGCTGCTCGGCGATTTTTTCGAGGAACTGACCTGGTCCGGCCTCAGGGCGGAGGCCGGGCCTCATACCGCGGCCGAACTGGCCTTCAACAGGCTGCCCCAGCTGACGGCTGATTTCCTGCTCGTCCCGGCGACGCTCGAATTCGAGGAGGCGGCAGCCGCGGCGGCCGCGGGCGGGACGCTTACCGCCGACGCCGTGAAGGACATGGAGAAAAGGATATTTACCGCGTGGCTGGGCGAGGAGGCGGAGGGGGCCGGGTTCTGGATGCGGTCCGGTACGCTTTTCAGGCCGGAGCCCGCCGGCTGTTTCGCCCGGCTGGCGGGGCGTTTCCTGTCGCTGGGCCTGGCCCGCGGCGGGCGTCTGGCGGCGGCGGACCTGGAGAAGGCGGTCGCGGACGCCTCGGCGCTGAGCCCCGGCGCCTGGCTGGCCGAGCGCGTCCCCGGCGGCTGGCCGGCCCTGTCGGCCGGAGCCCTGGATACTTTGTCCGGCCTGGAATGAGCCCGGCCCCGCGCTTATTCCGTTCCGGGGAGCGGTTTCATCGCCTCCACCCTGCGGAAGTAGCTTTCCCTTGAAACTTTCTTCAGTTCTTCCCTGACCAGCATGGGCCTGTCCGGCTGGTCGAGTTTCTTTTCCGTGACCAGGGCGCCGTCCCTTATTTCTCCTTCGCCGGTGAGATAGCCGCCGCCTTCCGGGCGGAGGTCGTACTTCCACTTGTCCAGGGCCCGGCCGGAAAAGGTCACCGTGCCGCTCAGCGCGCTCCCGTACCCGGATACGCTGTAGGAGAGGGAACGGCCGATCCGCGTGAGGGTGGTTATGCGTTCCTCGGGCGGCATGCCGGGCGAAACGCCGGGCTGGGTGAAGGTCTCGATTATCATCCCTCCGCCGTCCAGGACCTCCCTTTTGAGCGCGGAATCCGCGCCGCCGTAAGGCAGGCGCCCGTCCGGCGAGAAGAAGCGGGTCTCCCCGTGGTAATACTCGATCCCCGCCGCGTTCCTGATGAAGGCGGGCGCGGCGCAGGCGGAGAGAAGGGCGGCGGCGCAGGCCAGGGACAGCGCGCGGGCCGGGCTCACTTCCGCCGGCCTCCGGCGGAAAGGTAGCCCATGAGGCGGTAGGCCAGTTTGGCCGCGTTGAACTCGGTGACGGCGTCGGCCTTGCGCGGCGCCACCTCGACTATGTCCGCCCCCACGATCCTCTTGCGCGAGCAGACGGCGCGGAACAGTTCCAGCGCCTCGTACCAGCCGAAGCCGCCGGGCTGGGGCGTCCCCGTCGCCGGCATGACGTGCGGGTCGAAGCCGTCCACGTCGATGGTCATATAGACCGTGTCCGTCAGCGAAGCCAGCACCTTGCGTATGAGCGCCCGGTTGTCGCGGTGCGCGTGCGCCAGGAAGGTCCTGACCCTGCCGGCGTTCACGTATTCCTTCTCGTCGTGCGAGACGCTGCGTATGCCGACCTGCACGGTCGGCGTGGCGCGGGAGGCGGGGTAAAGCGCGGAGGCGTGGCTGCGCGGGTTGCCCTCGTATTCGGGGCGCAGATCGGCGTGGGCGTCGAAATGCAGTATCGAAAGGTCCTTGTGCCGCCGCTGGAAAGGAGGCAGCAGGCCCTGCGTGACGCTGTGCTCGCCCCCGATGAAGAAAGGCACCGCCCGGGTGCTCCGCAGCAGCCGTTCCGTGTAGTCCTCGAGATAGGGGAAGAACTTCTTTTCGCTCAGCGAACAATCGACCGGCGCCGCGGTGAAGATGCCTTCCTTCCAGGTCTCCGTTCCCGTCTCCTCGTCCCAGAACTCCAGCTGCCAGGACGCGTCTATGACGGCGGCCGGGCCTTTGGCCGTGCCGTGGCCGTAGGACGTGGTCTTTTCCCACGGGACGGGGATCACGGCGAAGCGGGCCTTCTCCAGCGGCGCGCTGTCCGAAGTTACGAACTGCACTTTATTGGGTCTGATCTTCATCTCGGCTCCGTTCATCCCCGGTCGTTCCGGGGCTGTAAAAAGGGGACGCCGTAAGCGATAGCGCTTCCGGGAGGCCGCGGGACCGCGGCCGGTCGCCCGTCAGAACAGGAAAACGGCCGCCGCCACCGTGGTGGTCCAGACGTCTTCCAGGCCTATGGCGGACTGGGTGATGTTGGTGGTCTTGACTATCTTGCCGCTGAGCTTCCAGATCTCTTCCTTCTGGTTCCAGGTCGTCTCGCTGCCGAACTCTATGCCCTGTATGGTGGAGAGCATGAGCGCCGCCAGGTCCTCGGCGTATTCCCCGCTCTGTTCGTCGGTCTCCCCGAACGAATGATGCTCCGAGATATAGCCGTAATGGGCCCGGTCCTTGGGCAGGGCCAGGCCGATGGAAGCGGAGAGCAGCCTGTGGTTCTCGTTCACCGTATTGCGGCTCAGCACGCAGTGCAGTATCTGGCCGGGCTTGAGCTTCTCTATCCCCTTGTGCCGGGGGACTATCCTGCACTGGGGGGGGAAGATGCTGGAGACGTGCACAAGATTGTACTTGGCTATCCTGGCGTCCCGGAGGGCCTCCTCGAAGCTGGCGAGCTTCTCCTTGTGGCGGCCCAGGCCTTTGGTAAGGAACACTTCTTTGGGGACCAGCGTCGACATGGGGACATTATTTGAAATTTAACATAGGGAGTCAAGGAACCGCCCGTCTTCGCGGCCGGCTTACGCGCCGTCCCCGTTCTTTCCGCCGGATTTTTCCCGGTATTCCTTTTCGAGCCGTTCGCGGGTCTCGCGGAACCGCCTGGCCAGTTCCTCCTCCTTCCTGGCGTAGGAATCCTGCAGCGACACTTCCCTCTTCTGCAGGTCGGCCACTATCTGGCGCTCCTGCTCCAGCAGCGCCTTGAGCTTGGCCCTGTCGTTCTCCAGCTGGGAGGCCTTCAGCCGCAGGGAGGTCTCGAGGTCCTTTTCCTTTTCGGCGAAGGCCGCTTCCAGGCGCCCGGTCAGGGCCCGGAGCTTCTCGTCCTGCGCGCTTATCTTCCCGGCCAGTTCGCGGTTCTTTTCCTCCAGTTCGGTCTGCAGCCTGGCGACGTTCTCGGCCGCCTCGCGGTCCTTCTCTATCTCGGCAAGGTTGCCGGACATGAGGGACTGGTAACTGCGTTCCAGCTGCTCGTAGCGCGCTCTCAGCGCTTTCTCCTTCAGTGTGAAAGTCTCCTCCAGCGAGGCCGTCAGTTTCTTCTCGCGCTCGAGATAGGCCTTCTCCAGGCCGGCGGCCTGTTCCTGGTAGCGGGCCGCCAGTTCCCCGCGTATGAAGTCCATTTTGCTGAAGAACTCCTCCTGCCTGGACCTTTCCGTCATCCCGGAATTTTTCGCCATTTCCGCCATCTGTCCGAGGTAGTTCCGCTCCACTTTCTCGAGCTTCTCCAGATAGTCCTTTTCCATGACCTGGCGGAGATCGCGGGACTTGTTTATGTTCTCCTGGATCAGCAGCTGTTTCTCGTGCTCCAGCTCTTCGAGGCGCACGTTCACGGCCTCCAGTTCCTGTTTGGCGGAATTGGCCTCCTGCAGGGCCTGTTCGCGGCCCTTCGAGGCGATGCGGACCTGCTCTTCCAGCGCTTTGACCCGGTAAAGGGCTTCTTCGATCCTGGCGCCCATGGCTCCCTGCATCGTCTGGGTCTCTATCGCGTGGCGCTCCGCGGCGCGCTTCTCCGCCTCTTCCCTGGACTGCCGTATCGCGGCGGCCTGGGCGGCGGCCCTTTCCTCCAGCAGCGACTCGTAACGGGCGCGCAGCGTTTCCAGTTCGGCCCTGGCCGCGGCGCGTTCGGCGGCCAGCGCGCGATCGGCCGCTTCCGCGCTTTCCCGGAGCTTGCGGTTGAGGTCCTCCAGCGCCCCTTTGAAGCCGGCCTCGATCCTGGCTTCGCGCTCCTTGAGCTCGTCCAGGAACCGTTTCTCGAAGCCGGCTTCGCGCGCCAGCAGTTCTTCCTGGCGGGCCCGGAAAGCCTGTTCGCGCGCGAGGTCCCTGGCCTCTAAACGTGCCAGTTCCGCCGCCAGTCTGCGGGCCGCTTCCTCTTCCAGCGTCCTCTCCCTGGCGGCGAAAGCCGCCTCCAGTTCTGCGGCCCGGGCCTTGTGGGCGGCCTCCAGTTTTTTCCCGGCCTCTTCCAGCCTCGCCTTCTCGGCGGCGGCGAAGGACCCGAAAGCTTTTTCCCGTTCGGCGGCCTGCGCCGACAGGAACAGGTTGTCGCCGCGCAGTTTCTCGTTCTCGGCCAGGCGTTCCTCTAGCTCCTTCCTGAGGGAAGAGCTCCTTTTCTCTATCTCGGCGTACTTCGCGGCCAGGGCTTTTTCCTTTATCGCCAGGCCCTCTTCCATGGAGGCCTTGTGAAGGGCCAGCTGCTCTTCGAAGGCCGCCGCGAGCTCGGTTTCCCGCCTGCGCAGCTGGGAGGCCAGGTCTTCGCGGTGCGACTGCAGGCGGGCCTGCTCGGCGGCCAGTTCGCGCTTCCTTTCCGCGGCTTCGGCCTCGGCCCTGGCCGTTTCCTCGCGCAGTTCCTCGCGGCGGGCCTCTATGTTCCTGTAAAGCCGTTTCTCTTTGGCCTCCAGCTCGGCGCGGGCCGCCGCGAGCTCCCGCCTGGCCTGTTCCTCCAGTCCGGCCGCTTTCCCGGCGGCGGCCGCTTCGGCGGCGCGCGCCTCCTCTTCCAGTTCTTTCCGGCGGGCGAGAAGTTCCGCTTCCCGCTCTTCCAGGCGCCGCCTGAGCTGTTCCTTCTCGGAGGCCCACTCCTGCTGTCTGCGGGCGAGTTCCCCGGCCGCTTCGGCCAGCCGCTCCTCCATCTTCGCCAGCCGGGCCGAAAAATCGGCCGCGGTCCGGTCGAGACGCTCGGCCAGCGTCTTCTCGGAGAGTTTCCTGTTCTCCTCCAGCCAGTCCGAATAGGTGGCGTAGAGCCGCTTCTCCCTTTCGGCGGTTTCGGCGGACATTTTTTCGGAGAGTTCCCTGATCTCCGCGAGGCGCTTTTCCTCCAGTCCCCTGGCCGCCGCCTCCAGTTCCAGCCGGTGCCTCGCGTCGCGCTCCTCCACGGCCTGCCGGAGACGCTGTTCCCAGATCGCCTCCATCTTCTTCAGCTGCCCGGCGGCCTCCTTCCTGGCCAGTTCCCTGCCGAGCTTCATCTGCTCTACGAAGGTCTCCCTTTCGGTCTTGAATTCGCTTTCGCGCTCCTCCTGCCACTGCCTGAAGATCTGTTCCATTTCGGAGCGCAGGCGCCGCTTCTGCTCCGAGATCTCCTCTTCCTTGCGGGCGATCTCCGCCTTGAGGCGTTCGCGCTCCTCTTCCAGCTCCCCGCGGTGCAGCGCCACGGCCTCGTCGAGCATCCTCTGGTATTTCTGCCAGAGCGCCGATTCCTTCTCGACCAGCAGCTGCGCGACCTCCTGCTCCCGTTTCTTGATGCGCTCCTCGTGCCCGCGCAGCAGGGCTTCGTACTCGGCGTCCTTGGCCTTGTTGCTGTGCTGGATCTCCTCGAAAGAGCGGGCGCGGAGCGTGGAAAGTTCCGCCTCCTTCTCCCTGAGCTCGGAGGTCAGGCTGAGGATCATCTTGGCCGAGTCGAGCTCGGTCTCCTTCAGGATCTCCTCGTAATCTCCGCCGGTCATGCGCAACGGGTCCTATTCCCCGTCCTCCGTTCCCCCGGGCCGTTTTTCGTAGCGTTCCTCGAGCTCTTTCTGTTTCCTTCCCCAGAAGGCCATCAGCTCTTCTTCCTTTTTCTGGTAACGGTCGAGGTATTCCTCTTCCTTCTGGCAGTTCAGCAGGGTCAGGCGGTTCCTCTCCTCTTCCGCTTCCCTGAGCCGGGCCCGCAGGGAGTCCTCGAGTTCCTTGCGCAGTTTGTCCATGGCGGCGCGGGTCTTCTCCAGTTCCGAATGGTAGTGCCGCTCCAGCTCGTCCTTGCGCTTGGAGAAATCCTCCTCCAGTTTGAGGCGCGCCTGCTTGGACCGGGCGAGTTCCTCGTCGAGCCGCTGGCCGAAAAGGGCCTCTTTCTTCTCGAACTCCGCGCGCAGCGCCTGCCGTTCCCGGTTCAGGATCTCCGATTTCTGGGCCTCCCAGGCGGTCCGGGCCTTCTCCCCGTCCTCCGAGATCTTCCTGGCGAGTTCCAGGTGGCGGCGTTCCAGGTCCATCTCCTTCTGCCTCGCCCCGGCCTCCAACTCCTCCCGCCTGCGGTCGAGCGCCTCCTCCTGGGCCGCCAGGTGCTCCCTGGCCCTGGCGTCCAGCGCGGATTCCAGCCGGGCCGCCCTGTCGGCGAACTCGGTTTCCAGTTTCTTGAGCCTCTCCTGGTAGGTCGCCTCGAGCCCGGCCCGGCGGGCCTCGTCGTCCAGCAGGGACCTTTCCCGTTCCTCCTCGCGCTGCCGTCTGGCTTCGGCGGCCAGTTCCGCGGCCTTCTCCTCGAAATTCTTCTGCAGCGCCGCTTCCTTGCCGCGCAGTTCCTCGAGCCGCTTGTCGTGCTCCTGCTCCAGGGCCGCGCGGTGCGCGTCGAGGGCGCGGTACATCTCCTCGCGGGCCCGCGCGAGCTTCTCGAAATTCTCGTGGTCCTTGCCCTGTGCGTCCTGCAGCAACCTGATCCTGGTCTCTCCCAGTTCCTGCTCCAGGCGGGCTTTCGCCGCGTCTATCTCCGCTTCCCGGCCCTTGACGGCCAGTTCGCGGGCCTTGAGGGCGTCCTCGAAACGGCGTTTCTCTTCGGCCAGGCGGAGGGAATATTCCTCCCTGGTTTGTTCCAGGCGGGTCTCCAGGTCCTTCTCCCGGCCGGCCAGCTCGCGCAGCAGGGAGGCTTTCTCGTCCTCCAGCCTGGCGGCCTTGTCGGAGTGCTCGTTCCGGAGCAGTTCCTCGCGCTGCCGCAGTTTTTCGTCGAGCAGCGCGGCCTGCTCCTCCTTCCAGGCCCGCAGCTTCTCCGCGGCGGCCTTCTCGGCGGCCAGCAGTTCCTGGTGATGGGTGCGGCGCACCTCCTTGAGGGTCTCTTCCAGCCCGGCCTCGCGGTCCCGCAGGGCCTGGCGCTGGGCCTCCAGTTCGGCCTTTATCTTGTCGTGCTCCTGCCGGGCCTGCGCTTCCAGCGCGGCCGACTTGGCGGCGAGCTGTTCCTTGAGCGCGGCCGCGGCTTCCAGTTCCTGCTGGGCGTATTTGAGGCGCAGCTCGTCCTCGAAATGGGCGTATTTCTTCTTGAGGACCTCGCGGTATTTGCGGAACTCCTCCTTGAGGCGCTCCTTTTCGGCGAGCCCGGCGCGTTCCTTCTCCAGGATCCATTCCTCTTCGCGGGCCTGCCAGGCCGCCGAGGACCGGCGGGCTTCGGCCGCGGCGCGCTCTTCCAGGGCCTTTTCCTTGGCCTTATAGGAGTCCTCCAGGGAACGGCGCGCGGCCTGGAGCCGTTCCTCGTAATGCAGTTCCAGTTCGCGGCGCGAATCCTCCTGGACCTGCGCCTGCTGCTGCAGCCAGTCGTTCTGCTCGCGGAGGAGCGACGCGCGCAGGGACTCCTCCTTGAGCCTGTTCTCCTGCCGCAGTTTGTCGGCCTCGGCCCGGAGCCTGGCCTCGGCGGCCTCTTCCACGGCCTTCTCGCGTTTGCGCCAGTCCGCCTCCCAGCGGCGGTTGTTCTCTTCGACGGCCTCCTCCAGTTCCTTGCGCTGGGCCAGGGCCGTCTCGCGCCACTTCTCCCGGCTCTCCTCCACGGCCTTCTCGTAGGCGGCGTTGGTCTCCTCGTCGTGCTTCTTGACGAGCTCCACCACCTGCCGCTCCATCTCCAGCCGCATCTCCACGTACTCCTGCTCGCGCTGGCGGATATACCCCTGCAGGCGGTCGCGGATCTCGGAGAGTTCGCGCTGATGGGCGGCCTTCATCGCCTCCATCTCGGCTTCCTTCTCCAGCTTCAGGTCCGTTTCGCGCTCTTCCAGCCGCTTCAGCGCTTCCCCGTGGCGTCCGGCGAAGAGCTCCTCGATCTTTTTCAGGCGGGCGTCGTGGTCCTTCTCGAGCTCGCCGAGGAGGCGGGTCCGCTCTTCTTCGAGTTTGAGCCGGGCCTCCCGCCCCGCGACGGCCTCCCGCTCCGACAGCTCGGCCATCTTCGCCAGGTGCTCGTCCTCCAGCTGACGGCGGAACTTCTCGAGCTGCTCCTCCCTGGCCGCGTGCAGCGCGGAAAGTTCGCGCTCGCGCAGTTCCAGGCGCCCGCGCGCCTCCAGGTCGGTCCGTTCGGCCTCGATCCTGGACTTCTCCACCAGCTCCTTTTCCAGCGCCTCGTATTTGAGACGCAGGGCGTTCTCGCGCTCGGCGAAATTGTCCTCGTGGCGTTTAAGGAGGGCTTCCAGCTCCTCCTGCTTGAGCTCCTGCGTCCTGCGGGCCTCGTCGATCGCGGCGAGCTTTATCCGGCCTATCTCGGCCTCTTTCCCCGCGAGCTCCTGCTTGAGGGCCTGGATCTCCTTCTCCAGCTGCGCCCGGGCCTGCCGCCAGTTGGCGGTCTCCTCGTTGAGCAGCTGCTCGCGGATCTTGGCCTTGAGGTCTGCCTCCATGGCCGTCTGGGTCTTCCAGTTCTCTTCCCAGGTGCGGATGGTGCCCTGCCACTTTTTGAGCACCTCCTCTTTCTGCTCTATCCGGGAGGTCAGGGAGCGGACGGCGGCGGTCTTGTTCTTCGCGTCCTCTTTAAGGCGGGAATTGTCGTCCTGCAGGGTGTGGATCTTCTCCACCGCCCAGCGCAGGGCCAGTTTGGCGGTCTCGATGTCGTTTATCGCCGCCGGGTCGAGCTTAGGCTCCTGTTCCATTTTTTAGCGTCCTCCGCTGACTTTGAAACCGAACGATAGTGCCCCTGGGGGCTCCAACGGATAAAATAGCAGACTGCGCCGCCGGTTTCAAGGATAATTATACAGGCGGCGTATTGAGGAAATATTAAATAGTTGTTAATTAGGGGGCGGGGCGGAAAGGCGAAAAAAAAGCCGGCCTCGCGGCCGGCTTCGGCGCCAGGGGGCGCGGGGGCTTTTCAGCGGGCCGGTCTTACCGCGCGGCCGCTCTTTATGCAGGTCGTGCAGACGTACGCCGACCGGGGAGAGCCCTTTACCATGATCTTCTGTTTCTGAAGATTGGGCTTGAAAAGCCTCTTGGTCGCCACATGGGAGTGGCTGTAGGAATTGCCCGACTTGGGGGCTTTACCGCAGATCTCGCATTTGAATGCCATAGTGGTCTTATTATAGCAAAAATCCCCGCCTCTTTGTAAAATGAAAGCATGAGATCCCATACCGCCCACCTGTGGATGAACACCTCCGACCGCCGCGCCATGGTCGACATTACCGGCGAAGTCGAGGAAGAACTGGCCAGGAGCGGCATAAAAGAGGGCCTGTGCCTGGTCAACGCCATGCACATCACTTCCAGCGTCTTCATAAACGACGCCGAGAGCGGACTGCACCGCGACTTCCTGGAATGGCTGGAGCGCCTGGCCCCTTATTCGAAGGAAGGATATCACCATAACCGCACCGGCGAGGACAACGGCGACGCGCATCTCAAGCGCACCGTCATGGGGCGCGAGGTGGTGGTCGCCGTCACGAAAGGACGCCTGGATTTCGGCCCCTGGGAGCGGATCTTCTACGGCGAGTTCGACGGCCGCCGGAAGAAGCGGGTCATGGTCAAGATAATAGGGGAATGAGCATGAAAAGACGCGTTTACTATCACGATACGGACTGCGCCGGCGTCGTCTATTACGGCAACTATCTCAAGTTCCTGGAGGAGGCCCGCACCGAGTACATGGAGGAGCGCGGCCTGTCGGTCAAAGCGCTGCTGGACGCGGGCTTCGGCTTCGTGGTCAAGCGGCAGGAGATAGACTACAAGTATCCCGCCCGCTACGGGGACACGGTGGAGATAGCCACCCGCGTGACGGAGGTCACCCCGTTCCGGGCGCGTTTCGAGTACGACCTGAAGAATCAGGAAGGCCGCATGCTGGCCAGGGCCGTGACCGATATGGTGTGCGTAGGGCCGGACCTCAGGATGAAGGAGATGGCCCCGGAACTTTCCGGCCGGCTGCGCTGAAAGGCCGCGCGGAGCGGCGTCCTTCCCCTCAGTCCTCTTTCAGTTCGGTCACCGGGCCGAACTCCGCTAGCGGCCGGTCGAACTTCGATTTGTCGCCTATGACGAAGATCACGGCCTTCGAAGGGTCGAAATACTTCTTTCCCGCCTTCAGCGCGTTCTCCGCGGAGACGGCCGAGACGTCGGCCACGAAAGAGTCCAGATAACCGGGTTTGAAGCCGTAAAGCTCCTCCAGCGCGCGCTCGGAGACCAGCTTGTGCGGGGTGGCGAACTTGAAGACGAAGGGGTTGACTATCGAGCCCTTGCTGCGCGACACTTCGTCCGCGGCCGGCGCCGCCGAGCCGGCCAGCCCCAGCTGCCGCAGCATCTCCGAGAGCGCCTGCGAATAGGTCTCGGGCTTGGTGCCGCAGTAGCTGAACAGGAAGCCGCCGTTCCTGCGGCGGGCATTGGCCGAATACACCGAGTAGGCCAGGCCGCGGGCGGTCCGCACTTCCCTGAAAAGCCGCGACTGGAAGCCGCCGCCCAGTATGTCCGTCATGACGGCGAGGGGATAATTGTCCGGGTCCAGGTAATCCGTGCCTTTCTGCATGACCACGAGGAAGGCCTGCGGCACCTTCTTGTCGATAAGGTACACCCTGCGGCCGGAGAGCTCCGGCGCCGGGGGGATGGCGGCCGCGGCGATCTCCGCCTTTTTCCAGCCGCCGAACTTTTCCCGCAGGGTCTCCAGCATCTTCTCGTCGGAAGGGAGATCCCCGCTCACCGCCAGTATCGCGTTGTTGGGGCGGTAGAAAGCGCCGTGAAAGGCCAGCAGGTCCGCGCGTGTTATCGAGCCCACGGTCTCCAGCTCCGTGCGGGTCCCGTAAGGGTGGGAGGGGCCGTAGAACACCCGCTTGGCCTCCCGCACCGCGCTCTCGTCGGGCTTGTCGTTGCGGCGCCGTATCACTTCCAGCTCCGAGTCGCGCGCGACCTTGACCTTCTCCTCCTCGAAAGCCGGGGCGATGAGCACGTCGGCGTAGATGTCCAGCACCTTGCCGAGGTCTTTCGTGAGCGCCGTCATGTCCAGGCGGGTCTCCTCGGAGAAGGCGTCGCCCGAGATGGAGGCCCCGAGGTATTCGAGGGTCCTGTCTATCTCGTCCGCCTTGTAGCGGGCGCTGCCGCCGTCCTTGACCAGGTAGGAGGTCATCTGCGCTATGCCGGCTTTGCCCGGCAGGTCGGCGGCGTTGCCGGCCCTGATGAAGGCCGAGATATGCACGACGGGAAGGGTATTGTCCCGCAGCATATAGACGGTCAGGCCGTTCTCCAGGACGTAGCGTTCCGGCTTGCCGGGCCTGAAGTCCAGCGGGCCGAACCTGGCCAGCACGGGATGATCGGCGAAAGAGAGGGCTGCGGTCGTCATGATAGCTCCTGAGAACAATATGGCGGACATTCGCTTTTTCATTTACCGGCTCCATCGGACGGTACGGGGACGCCATGCGGCATGGTCTCCCCCGCTGATGCGAGCGAGACTATCGTGTAGTTGGAGCGCGTCAGGTACTTTCCGGCGGCCGCCGAAACGTCGGCCGGCTTCACGCGTTTGAGGCGCTCCAGCAGCGCCCAGTCGTATTTCCAGTCGCCCATGATCCTGTCGTTGTGGGAGAGGTTCTTGGCGAAATTGAGGTCGTTCTCCAGCCCCCGGACCATCTCGGACTCGTAATTGTTGATGATCTTCTCCAGCTCCCATTCCGTGGGCGGGGTTTTTTTGACCGCGTCCAGTTCCTCCCAGACGGCGGCCTCCAGGGCGGCGGAGGTATGGGGGGCCCTGGGATAGCCGACCACCAGGAAAAGCGAGGGGTAACGGCTGCCCGGCAGCGAATGATGCGAGCCGGCGTAGAGCGCGAGGTTCTTGCCTTCGACCAGGTTCCGGTAGAAGCGCCCCGTCTTGCCGTTGGAGAGCACCTCGCTGAGCATGATCAGCGCCGGGGTGTCCTGGTGGGCTTCCCCCGGGTTGTGGAAGCCCATGTAGAAGGCGGGCTGGGCGTCGAAGAAGACGTTCACGCGCCTTTCGGCGTTCTGCTCCGGCTCCACCGTGTAAGCGTCGGAGGGGAGTTCGCCCTTTTTCCAGTTCCCGAAATACTTTTCCGTCATGCGCAGCATCTCGGCGGCGTCCACGTCGCCCACTATGGCCAGCGTCGCGTTATTGGGCACGTAGAACCGGGCGTAGAACTCCTCGGCGTCGGTGCGGGTCAGCTTCTTCAGGTCGTCCATCCAGCCTATCGTGGGGTTGTGATAGGGGTGGGCCTTGAAGGCGGCGGCCGAGAGGTTCTCGAAGAGGATATTGCCGGGCTTGCTCTCTCCCATGCGCAGCTCCTCCATTATCACGCTGCGCTCCTTGTAGAACTCGCGCAGTACCGGGTTCTTGAACCGGTCGGATTCCATTATCATCCAGGCCTCGGCCCGGTCGGCCGGCAGCGAGACCTGGTAGACCGTGTAGTCCACGGCGGTGGCCGCGTTCAGGCCGTTGGCGCCCAGTTTCTCGTAAGTGCCGAAGAATTCGCCCGAGACCGAGAGTTCGCCCGCCTCTTTTTCCAGGGCGGTCAGCCGTTTCGTCAGCTCGTCCACCCGGGCCTTGTCCGCCGCGTCGCCCCTGGCTTCCTCGCCTATCAGTTCCCGCGCCGTCCTCTCTATCCTGTCCAGGACCTTCTTCTCGTTGGCGTAGTTCCTGGTGTTCATCGTTTTGGTGCCCTTGAACGCCATGTGCTCGAAGACATGGGCCAGGCCGGTCTTGCCGGAGGGGCAGTCGACATTGCCGACCTTGAAGGTCAGCGCGAAGGAGACCGTGGGCGCGAATTTCTTTTCCAGCACCAGGACTTTCAGGCCGTTCTTGAGAGTATGAGAGACCACTGGCGGATATTTTGGGTCGGTCTCGACCGTCGCGCCCAGTTTTCCGAGAGCCCCGGCGTCGTCGGCTCCGGCCGACAGCGGCGCGGCCAGCAGCAGCAGCCCGGGCAGGAAGGCTGAAAGATTCATCGTTTCCTCCATAGAAAGGGGGACGGTCCGGTTCCCCGCCGTAATTATACCAAGTTAAATTTATCCGCTATCGGAGAGAAAAGGCCGCGCCGGCGGCGGGATCGTTCCGCTCTTTCAGGCGGAAAGCCGGCCTGGCGGGATCGGCGTCCCGGAACTTTTTTCCCGTGGAAGTCAGGCGCCTGACTCCAGCTTTTCCAGCGCGGCCGCTATCCCGGCGGCCGCCTGCTTCATCAGCGCCAGCATCTCTTTCTTTTCCGCCGGGGAGCAGTCCTTGTAAAGCTCGGCCGCGCTCTTGAGGCTGGAGCATTTGGACCGCAGGTCGTGCAGCAGTTTAGAGGAGATCTCTTCAGTCATCGTCGCCCCCGTCGTCGTTCTTCTTCAGCACGGAATAAAGCAGCCTGGTCGATATTTGAAGGTCGGCCATGGTCCTGGTGCGCTTGCCGCCGTTCTCCGCCAGGTTGCGCAGGACTATCTCCTCGGCGACCTTGTCCAGCGCGGCCTGCAGGCCGTCCTTGAGCGCCAGCGCGTAGAGTTCGTCGCTCTCGCCCCCGGCCGGCCGCGTCGCGGCGGCCGCGGCCGAGAAACCGCGCGGCTTGAGATGCCGCCCGGCGATGACGCCGTCTATCCGTCCCTCGGGACCGCAGCAGACCAGGTCCACGAACTTCTTTACCTCGCGCGCGTTGCCGGGCCATTTATACTCCTCCAGCATGGCCCGGGCCTCGGCCGTGAACGAGAGCCGCCTGCCGCCCCTGGTGAAATGGCGTATCAGCGGGAACAGGTCGCCGGGCCGCTCGCCCAGCGGCTTGAGTTTGAGCGTATAGCCCTGCACGCGCTGGAAGAGGTCGAAGCGCATCCGGCCGCGCGCGACGAGGTCCTTCGGGTCCTCCAGCGTGGCGCTTATGACCCGGAAATCCGAGGTCTCGGGCCGCTCGGAGCCCAGCGGGTGGAAGGTCTTCTCCTCGATGGCCTTGAGCAGCTTCATCTGCATGTTCGGGCTCATCGTGCCTATCTCGTCGAGGAAAAGCGTGCCCTTATGCGCCTCCAGCAGCCGCCCGCGGCGCGCCTCGCCGGCGCCGGTAAAGGCGCCTTTCTTGTAGCCGAAAAGCTCCGCCTCAAGAAGATCTTCGGTGTAAGCGGAACAGTTTATCGCCACGAAGGCGCCGGGTCTGCCCGAGCGGTCGTGGATAATGCGCGCCAGCGAGGTCTTGCCGGTGCCCGACGGTCCGAGTATCATCACGGGCAGATCGGTCGGCGCGTAGTGCAGCGCCTCGGTCACCGCGGCGCGCAGTTCCGGGTCCTCCGTCACGAAAGCGGACTCGAAAACGTCGGTGCCCGCGTCGAGCTTGCGGTTCTGGACGAACTTGCGGATGATATCGGCGATATTGGACTCTTCGTTGCCCTTGGCGTAGAAATCCCTGGCGCCCAGCTCATAGGCTTTGTCGATGATGTCCTCGGAGTCTGAGCTGGAGACCACCACGGCATAGACGCCTTTTTCCGCCGCGGCCTTGATGGCTTTCAGGCCGGAATAATCGTCGTCCGGCCCCAGCATCAGGTCGAAGAAGCCGATATCGTATTTATCGCGGCCCAGGTAACCGAGGGCGCTTTTCAGGTCCCCGGCCATGTCCAGCTTGTGGCCGGTCAGCTGCGCGGCCATGATCTTCTGGGCCAGTTTATCGTCCTCAAGGACGAGAATATTGAGTTTTTCCATAGTTTCTCGTATGAAAATAGATATTTTCTTTTGAAAAGGACCCCCGGATATTATACTTAAAACGCCTGTAAGGGGCGCAAAAAATATGAAAAAGAACCTGTTTTGACTAAAGAATGTTGGCATTTAAATTGCTCTATTCGTTTTGAAAGGCTATAATACGGAGGGGACATGCTTATCGATAACATAACGATGCTGGTATCGTTCTTCGGAAGGTTCTTCAGTTTCGGCGGCTATACCGGTTATTACGGAGGCCGCTGCGTTTAAACGCTGTCAGCCGGAGCGGAGCATATGAGAATAAGAGGAATGCGGGCGGGAATGCGCACAGGAGCCAGGACTTCGGCGGCCCTTATGGGGGCGCTGAAACTGGCGCAGCTGGCGGGCCTCAGTGAAGACGATTTCGAGAAACAGCTGGCCGCGCTGGAGGGCAACCGCTTCTTCCAGCTGCTCAAGACCTCCGGCGCGCTGCGCGTTTCGGAGTACCCGGCCGCCCGCTATGCCGCCCTTCATAACGCCGGCCGCGGCATGAAACTGTCCGCAGGCGAACTGCCGGAACTGGCCGACGGCAAAGGCGACCTGGTCGCCCTGATACAGGGGATAGGGCAGGAGAACTTCGAGAATTACTTCCTCAAGGACGCCGCGCCGGGCGACGACGAACGCGCCCGCGCCTGCGGCATCAGCCGCGAGGACGCCGCCCGCCTGCGCGATTTCGTCAACCGCGTCTATATGCAGTCCGAATTCGAGGCTCCCGCCGAAGGTCCGGAGTCGACCGTCTTCAGCGCGGTCGCCGGCATAGACATCGAGGACGGCATCCCGGCGCTGGCCTTCTTCCACCGCGAGATCTGGAAGGGCAGCTATAAGGTGGACAATGACAAGCTGACCGAAATGATGCGCGACCTGCCGCTCTCCGAGCGCGACGGCGTGGAGAAAGTGCTCAAGCGCGTCGAGTTCGCCGAGAAGCGCAAGACCACCCTCTACCGGGCGCTCGAGATACTCATCAGCGTGCAGGCCGATTACCTGCGCACCGGCGAGCCAGGCCGCCGCCGCCCGCTCTCGCAGAAGACGCTGGCGAAAAATCTAGAGGTGCACCCCAGCGTGCTCAACCGCCTGGTTTCCAACAAGTCCATCCGCATGCCCTGGGGCCTGGAGGCGCCGATGGTCACGCTGCTGCCCAGCTCCAAGAAGGTCAACCTGGAGCGGCTCTGCGCCATAGCCGAGCAACATCCCGCCTTCAGCGACGAGAAGTTGCGCTCGGAACTGAACGCCCGCCACGGCGTGGACCTCTCGCGCCGCTCCATTGCCCAGTACCGCAAGGACATGGCCATCGCCTGCTCCGGCGCGCGGTAAAACTGCTGGAGCGGCCTGGGCAGTCCACGTCTTTCTCCGTAAGATTTTTTCCTGAAATATTTTCATCCATATTTGCCGCGACCCCCTGGCGACGATCCGTGTGGTTTTCGCTCGAAAATAATATTTTCGCACGAAAAGACCTCCCTCTCCCGCGCATCAACTTGTCAGGGAATATCTTAAAAGCAGCGGGATGAGCGAGGGTGGCATATAAATTGCTCCTATTGGACGACGGCATTCGGAAGCAAGGAGGATGGATATGAGGATAAAAATGGTCAGGGAAGTTCAGCGCAAAGGGATAACCTTTGTGTCGAGAAATTTCGGTTGCGGTAATAACTGCGGGTGCCAGGGGTGCGCGCAGATAAACGTGCCGGACTCTAACCCACCGCATTAAATGAGGGACGGAAGTTCGCCGGCCGGTACGCTTTATCAAAGAGGCTATACCGACCGGCGGACAAAAGCCTGAAAATCCAGCGATCATAAGGGAGTTCTTATCTATGAAATACAAATTTTCGAAATACAATCAGGAAATCCGGCATAATGGAGGGCGATATCTCTACAACTTTTATACCGGAGCCATAGCGGAGCTTCCGGCCGATGTCCGAGGCGGAGGGAGATCTCTTGAAGGCTATTCGCCGGAAGAACTGTCGTTCCTGCACGAAAAAGGATTCATCGTCCGGGAGGAAGTGGACGAGATAAAAAGACTGGAGTTCATGCACCTGGCGGGAAAATTCCAGTCTTCTTCGCTCGGTCTCACCGTTATTCCCACACTGGAGTGCAATTTCGCCTGCGCTTATTGTTACGAGAACGGCGTGAAACAGGCTGTCATGGATAAGAATATAATGGACGCGGTATTTTCGTTCGCCGACAGGAAGATACGGAAGGACGCGGTGAAAGACGTCCATCTGCATATCCTGGGCGGCGAGGCCCTGCTGCGGCCGGATTTAGTAGGGGAAATACTGGACAGGATGGAACTTCTGCGGGATAAATACGGATTTTCGCTGGCCGCCCAGATGATAACGAACGGGTATTTTCTGGACGGGGATATGATCGATCGGCTTCACCTGGTGGGGCGTGTGCGCCAGGTGCAGGTGACCTTTGACGGTTTCGGCGATTCGCATGACCGCGTGCGCCGCCAGCGGGGCGGAGGAGGGTCGTTCGAGCGCATTCTGGATAATCTGCGCGCGGCGATGGATAAAGGGCTGACGATGGTCGTCCGGTATAACCTGACGGAGTCCAATTTCCAGGACGCCAAAAAGCTGCTGCGGCTCCTGGGTTCGCTGAAAAAGAAGCCTTTCATCTATTTCGGCCACGTAAAGAATTATAAGAATACCGAGAGCTGTAAGTCGGTCGGTTGTATGACCAGGGCCCAGTATTCGGCCGCTGATCTCGAGTTGATGCGCTGCGCTTCCGATCTTGGACTGAGGACGGATTGCCTGCCCGCTCTGTCCTACAACCACTGCGTGGCCGATACGGTGAACGGCTATACCGTAGACCCGCGCGGCGATCTCTTCAAATGCTGGAATGACGTAGGGAGAAAAGAACTTTCTTTCGGAAACATCCTGGCCCCGGAGGAGGCGATAATATCGCGCGAGGAGAACTTTTACGGCCATATTCTGAGCGGCCCGTTCAGCACTTCCTGCCGCGAATGCAAGCTCATGCCCGTCTGCATGGGAGGGTGCCCGATGGAGAGGGAAGAAAGGAAGGATAAAGCCTGCTCCAAGTACAAGTTCCAGTCCGACGAGTTCGCGAAGATATATCTCGACGCGTGCGGGAGCGCCCGATGAACTCCTACTGGGCCTTATATTCCGCGCAGATGGTCTCTCTGACCGGCTCGGTGCTGAATTCCGTCGTCGCCATGTTCTGGATATACGGGATAACGGGGTCCATAACCAAGTCCGTGTGGGGGTTCGCCGCCAGCGCGCTGGTCTGCGCGGGAGTCTCCAGCGTGGCCGCCGCGGTAGTGGACCGCGGCCGCAAAAAAGAATGGGCTCTTGCGGGGGAACTGGTCCGTTCTTTCGTCTTCCTGGCTTTCTATTTTATGGCCGGGACCGGGTCCGCAAACATCTGGATGATCTACGGACTGCAGGCGCTATTGGGGATATCGAGTTCCTTCTCCTCGCCCGCCATTTCAGCTTGGCAACTGTCGTTCCTGGGGAGCTCCTATAAACGGGTCCTTCCGTTGACGCGCTCCATCGCCACGGCCGTGAGCCTTGTGCTGGTGGCGGCGGGGGGCGTCCTCTCCCAGTATGTTCCTTTTCAGAGCATCTTTCTTTACAGCGCGGCAACGTATCTGGCCGCCTTCTTTATCGAGGTGTTCGTCGGCGAGGCCGCATCCTCTCCCGCGTCCGCTCCTTCGGCGCGAGGCGCGGGTGACTATGCGCGCGGGCTTATCCGGGATATAAAAGGATCTTTCGAGTATATGGCCGCCGACGGCGGCGGCTTCCTGAAAATAATATTCCTTTTCATGGTCGTAAACTCGGTCTTCGCTCCCCTCGCGTCCCTGCTGCCGATGGTCGTAAAGGTCGGGTTTTCCGGAACGCCGGCGATGTATAGTATTATATTGCTCGCCAACGGGTCCGGGGCCCTCGTCGCGGGACTGCTTATGAGCAGGCGCCCGGTCAGGGACATTTCCCGGCATGTCGGGCTGGTGGTTCTGTTTAACGGCGTTATAAGCTGCGCGACCTTCTTTGTTTCCGATTTCAGGATATTCACGCTGATGGTGTTCCTGGTCGGTATGGGGCTCGGAAGCGTCAATATCGGGATTACCCTGCTGATAAGCGCTGCCAAGCCCGGCTACTACTGCAAGGTCCGTACGCATAGCGAAAATATCGCCGGCCTCTTTGTCCCGTTCGGGCTTGTTCTGCTTTCCGCGCTGGCGGAAAGGCAAAGCGTGATGCTTCCTTTCCTGGTTTCCGGTGTAATAGTGCTTATCTCCGGAGGGATATATCTGGCGCGTATGAACAGTCGTCCCGCGCGCCTCTCGGAGCCCGGGTTTTGCGGGATATGAGAAAAATCGCGCTTATCATTACGCTTCTGTCAGGAGGATATGCTATGGGAGAAGAGAACAGGAACTGGGAGTTCAGGTCGGATGAGGTCTCCGTTATAGAGGTGGAAACGGACGAAGGCCGGATCGTCCTCAAGCCGGAAGAGGGGGAAGCGGTGAAGGTCTCCCTGCTGGACGGGGAACCTTCGGCCGGCTGCGCAATAGAGGCCGCGGCGGCCGGCGGGCGCCTACGCCTGTCCGCGCGCGGCAAAAAGCGCGCCTTTTTCTTTAAACAGGCCTGCAAGACCGGGTTCCTGGTTTCCGCCCCGGCGGGAACGAAACTTATCGTAAAGACCGGTTCCGGGGCCGTGGAAATAGGGGCTTTCGGGGCCGGCGGCGACGTATTCTCCGGAGCGGGACCGATACTTTTTTCCGGATTTTCCGGACCGTTGCGCGTTGTGACCGGCGCCGGAAAGGTCGAGGGCGAGATCTTCTCGGAAAACACCGAGGTGAAAGCCGGTTCCGCAAGGATAGAACTAGCCTGGAGCGCTTCTCCCGTGAGAGGCTCTGCCTCGATAAAATCCGGATCCGGGCCGCTTTCCTTCAGCTTCCCGGGGGAGAGCAAAATGCGGATAAGCCGCGTGCTCGGCGCCGGCAGCTTCAGCAGCGAGTTCGTGAGTGACAGTGCCGCGCCGTTCAGCCTGAACATAATAGCCGGCGCCGGCAGTGTGAGGATAGCCAAGAAAAGTCAGTAGTTGACGGGTCGGGCGATTCGGTAATCGGTATGTCTCATTGGGAATCTTCTGCGTTGGCATAAAAATTGCTTTCAAGTTGACATGAAGCGGAATATTGCGGAGGGCCCAATAGGGAATAGGCCCATGGACCCTTCCGCGGGCGCGCGGCGCGGGCAATACTATATGCGCAGTCTTCCTTGTAATTTGGGGGATCGGCCCCAGAGTATCCACGATCCGGCCGTAACCGGATGTATCCAGGGAAAGCAAAAAGTATTTTGCTTTCCCTTTTTTTATCGGGAATTGAAGCGAAGCGCCAAAAATGGCAGAATAAGGCATGTTAAGGGGGATGGTATATGACCAACAAAGATAAAGTGATCGCGGCTTTCCTGGTTTCCGTAGGGATTTTTTCCGCTACCCAGGCTGTGCAGTATATCCAGACGCTTTCTATAGGCGAAAGAGCGAAATTGTTTTCGGTTGCAAAGATTTCTGATACCGGGGTCCTGGTGTGTGAGTCTCCGGTATTTGATTCTGCCGGAGATACTAAAAAAGTCGGATAACTCCGGTTCAGACTTCAATTGCCCCATGCTTGCTGGCTCCGCCGTATTTTTATGCGGTCTTCTGGTAATGCCAGCTATTTTATGCGAAATAGGCCGACCAACTGCAGTATACTTGTAGGATATAGATGTAATTTCAAGTGTGAGCATTGCGGGGTCAGCGAAAAGCGTCAGGTAAGTCTTACCAAAGAAGAGACCCATCTTCTAATCAGCGCAATAAATACATATCAGTTCCGGACGCTGCTTTTTGTCGGCGGTGAGCCGACATTGTACATAGATAAGATAAACGCGATTCTCGCCGGAATAAAATACGCGCCCTTCCCGCAAATAAAGATAACCACTAACGGGCACTTCGCCAGGACCGAAGCGGCCGCCTTGGCTGTCCTAAACAAGTTTAGGGCGCTTTCCGGCGTCCAGTTATCATATGACCGCTTCCATAAAGCGTTCTTGAAAGAGGCGAACCTGTCAAATCTTTATTCTGCATGCAGGCGGAGCGGCAGAAGCTTTAATGTCCTGATGACGGTCCAGACCCCGATGGACCTTCTGCTGATTAAAGATCTTAAAAAGATGGGAGACTTCCCGGTCGGTGTACAACCGATACACCCTATAGGTGCGGCGCAAAAGAACAGGCTGCAGCACATTTACCCGAGTTTTGACGCGGACGTCCTGCGGAAAAAATGCCCGAACAACAATAAACTGATTTATCTTCCTGGAGAAGGTTTTACCACATGCTGTTCCCATCTTGCATTGGGCGGGGATGGGAGAGGTTATGTGCATCCGACGTTGGCAGGGCATCTCGACAGCGAGTTCTATGCGATCATGCGCAAAAAGACTTTCCAGGAATTGATAGAGTATTTTAAGATTTCTTCCCCCAGGTTCTCTCCGGAGCATTCAGCGCCTTGCGCCATGTGCAAGTATCTTTTCAGTTTAAGGGCTAAGGATCGGAAAACTCTGCCCGCACCCTCCACGTAGATTGTTTACACATGCCTGAAGAATCCCGCGCAGTTCCCGCCCACATCGCGCCTGAGCACAGCCGTGTTCATGGTAGATATTGGTATTTCGTAGACAATCTGAAACCGTCAGCAACGGGCGCGGGTGAAATAACCCTTTTCTTTTCCCTGCCGATGAACCATATGGGGCAGCGGGTTAAGAATCTCACCTTCTCGCCGCAGCCTTCGGATCTCATCGACGACCAGCCTAACGGCAACCGGATCCTTATCTGGAATATAAAAGCCGAGGACCTGGCCGGTAGCGATCAGGCGACCTTTTACTATGATTTCGACCTGGAGTTCGAGGAAGTGGCTATTCAGATAGATCCGGTGCGCGTTTCGTGGTGCGATAAAAATTCTGCCGAGTATGTCCGCTATACGATATCCGAGGGCTGGCTTGATATATCCGATGAAATCCGGGTAAAGGCGCAAGAGATAGCCGGAGGGGATCGCAACCCATATTTTATCGCTAAAAAATTTTTTACGTGGGTAGTTGATAATATCCAATATGAATATCCAGACTTTGAATCCCGTGGCGCATCGAAGTCTCTTAAGAGGTTGAAAGGCGATTGCGGTGAATTCTGTGCGGTATTTATCTCTCTGTGCCGCTCCCAGGGCATACCAGCTCGGACGGTGACCTGTAACTGGTTGAAAAGTGGCGGCCATCAATGGGCAGAGGTCTTTTTCCCGCCTTTTGGTTGGGTCCCAGTTGATCCCACGCTAGCCAGAAGATTTAAGTTTGAACCGGAAAGCGCTATTGTCGGGCGGGTCAGGGAAACGGCGGGCATAGGTGACGTCCGCCCGGATTGGTTTTTCGGCAACCTTTATCCGAAACGGCTGATTTGCCTCATCGGAGAAAACATCAAAGTCAGGTCCTCTGTTGTCGGGACGGACCGGGAATTCTTCATCCTGCAGCCTGGCGGGACAGAGGCATATCCTTCCGCGGCGGAGTTCAGCGGCTTTTCGCTGTCGCCCGTAAACGGAGGCGGTTACGTGTTCGGCGAGAAAAGCGGCGATGAGGCCTATGCAAGAACGCAGGTGGAAAAAGATCTGGCAGAAAGTTATTTTAGATCCGGTATTTATGATAAGGCGGAGTCGGGACTGCTCCGCGCTTTGGTAGATAAACCCGCGGACGAGTATTCCTGGCATATTCTTGGGCGCGTCCATATGGCAACCGGAAAGCTTCAAAAAGCCATCGAAGACTTCAATAACGCCATTCTGGGGCAGGCTGGTTCGTTGAAGCCGGTCTGGGATGCCTTGTCGCATTTCTATATCGGAAATTGCCATGACCTCCTCGGTGAGCGGGCGCTGGCCTGTGTAGAATATAAAAAAGTTCTGGATAGCGGGGTGGACTACGAAAAACTCCAGGAGCGCGCAAAAGAAAGGTTGTTTGCCCCTTGTTCGGAAGCTGAAAAGCCGCCGGTGTGCTAGTTTGGGGATCGTCCTTTTAAAATGATGACCTGTCCATCTAAAAAAGCGGGACTTGCACTTGCCGCGTTTGCCGTCCTGTGCGCGGCCCTGTGGGGATTATCAGTCACCCGGAACGGAACAAAGGAATGGGGAGCCCTGCTTTCTGCGCTCCCCGACAGAATATCGACGAAGAATATAACGAACAGCGTCTATTATATCTTGAAGCAGACCCATGAGCCTGTTTTCCGGAAAGACGATGGGCAGAACTACACGACGAAAGTGCTGAGCAGTTGGAGCAGGAGCGCCGACTCTTCACGGTACGTTCTGTGCCCGGACACCAGTTTGCACTTCGACGATTCACGCCCGTTCTCCTCGGAATACTTTAATGGCTACTTGCGTGCCGTCACCGCCAGCTACGATCCGACCGCCACGGTGACCAGCAACGGAGGCTGTTGTATTGTAACATTCAGACGTGGCCGGAGTGGCTACCTGGATTTCCTTTCTCAATACGAAAACACACCCACCATTGACAACGGTGTGTACCAGCTCGGTCTGGGAGCGTATAGGGTTTCGGAAATATCCAAAGACAAAATAACTCTCGCGCGTAAGGAGCCGGTGGCGCACGGGTACAATAAAATCGTCTTTTACGACTATAAAGGTGGAAACGATCCCAATCTGCATAATAAAGCCGTAAAAGATTTTAACCGTATCGCGCCGTTCGATGTCCCGGAGCATGTTAGGAAGGACTTCCTGAGTTTTGAGAATTTAGGGCTAAAGTCTGAAGTCTTGCTGATAAACGTGGCGGATGAAAAAATTAGAAAGGTCCTTTATAATTGTATCGACGTCGATGCTTTCCGGCGTGCTTACTTCCCCAAAAAACAGTCCTTTTATAATATCCAGACGGTATTCCCCTTAGGGATTCCGGGGGCCAGGGCCGGGCTTCCGTTCCAGGACCGACAGCTTTGTAAGAAAAGTAATCCTACAAGACCGATAATTCTTGCAAATTGGCGGAAAGATAATATCCCGCAGATCAAGGAATTTGCCGCTGCTTTCCGCAAGAGGACAGGCATAAATATTAAGGTCGTGAACTATAACGCGAATGCTCTCGCGGCCTCTCTCAGTAAAAGGCCACGGGCGTACGACTTATTGGTGATAATGCTCAGTGCTATGCGGGCCGAGCAGCAAGATTTCCTCTCCTCCTTCGCCGGAAAAGGCAGTTATTTGGATTATGATGTGGCTGGCCTGAATGCTGAATATGCGGCGCTTTTAAATGAAGATGCCAGGGAACCGCGCTCGCGGCTGGCCGAGAGGATTGCGAATAAACTTACCAGACATTATGCCGCCCTTACTCTTTATCAGGGGAATGACACAGTCTATTATCCCAGGGAAATTAAAAATCTCGTTGTCGGCAGCGAACTGATGGAATACCCGGAAGTGGCGGATTTTAGATGGTGAAACTATTGACCAGGATACTGGCCTACAACTGGCGCCACTACGCGGCGGCGGTGCTGGTGTTCGTCGCTTTCTGGCAGGCTGTTTCCGTGTTTTCCGCGGTGCGCGTGGCGGATGACAAGCTGCTGACCGCGATGCGGCAGAACGCGGCGTACTTCGAGAAAGCTTTCCTTGAAGGGGATGTTTTTGAGACGCAGCGCATAATGTGGCGCATAAAGAACGAGGGGATAAAGCGGATCACCTTCCATCCGGTGCAGTTCGAGGATAGCCGCTGGATATTTAAAGAGGCGGTGATCGGCAACCTCTACGACCGCCCCTGCGCCCAGCTGTCGCGTGATGTGCCTTTCATCTCAAACGGCGCCGAGCTGGGGCATCTGAAATACGTGATAGACCTGGTGGACGTGAACGCGGCGGTGTTCAGCCAGAACTATATCCTGTTCATCACCGTGGTATTCTTCTTCCTAGGCCTGCTGGCGGTGTCCAATATGGGGGCGATTCAGACCCTTGTCGCCATAGAGAAGTCGGTCAACGAGATAAACGCCATAACGGAGTCCGGTAAGAGCGATATCATCCGCGATTCGATAAAGAAGAATATCTCCCGCCTGCCTCCGGGCATCATCGGTACCCCTTTCGCGCAGATGACAGAGCGTATGAGTGGGGCTCTCGAGCAGGCCGCTAAGCTTGAAAGCGAACTGGCCGTTAGTAAGGCCGTTTCGGATATGGCCGCGCAGGTAGCGCACGATATCCGCTCGCCGCTGGCGGCGCTGGGGGCCTCGGTGAAGGGGCTGAACGTCCCCGAGGAGCAGCGGACGCTGATAGACGGAGCGGTCGGCCGCATGCAGGGTATAGCCGACGACCTGCTGCGGCGCTACCGCGCGCCCGGCGCGGAGATAAAGGGGAAAGTGGAGACCTGCGCATTGTCCGGCCTTATAGAGCAGGTCGTTGCCGAGAAGCAAATACAGCACAAGGATAGGGCCGGACTGAGTATAAGTTTTGACAATTCGGCCGACGGCGCCAGGGCCGCGGTCGATCCTAAGGAACTCCAGCGGATAATTTCCAACCTGGTCAATAACGCCGTGGAGGCGCTGGACAGGGCCGGGTCGGTCGCTGTTACGCTGTCCGCTTATGACGGCAATGTGCTGATAAAAGTTGCGGACGACGGTAAAGGCATACCGACGGAAATACTTTCAAAGCTTGGGCAGAAAGGCGAAACGCACGGCAAGTCCGGCGGCACCGGCCTCGGCCTGTATCATGCCAGGACCTCGGTCGAAAGCTGGGGGGGGAGCTTGGCCATAGAATCAGAGCCGGGCAAAGGCGCTTCGATCACCCTGTCATTGCCCGCCGCGGCAAAACCCGCTGCCGGTTTGCGCGCAGTCCTGCTGGACGACGATGCCCTGGTCCACATGAACTGGCGGATGGCCGCCAAAGCCGCCGGCGCAGAATTGAAAGTCTATAAAACCCCGCAGGAACTGCTGGCTGCCGCTGAAACCCTGCCGCGCGACATCCCTTTATATATAGACTCCGAACTGGCTGACGGTGCTAAAGGCGAGGACATCGCCGCCGAGTTGCACGACAAGGGTTTCTCCGACATCACCATGGCCACCGGCCATGGCGCCGATAAGTTCGCCCGCCTCCCCTGGCTCAAAGTATCCGGCAAAGAGCCTCCTTGGTCGAAATAGCCGGGCGAAAAGCCCGGTTTCACCGCAACAGATTCTCCCTTGAAAATATTTTTACGCATTTTGCCTGTAAAAACGGGCAAAAAATCGCTTTTTTACCCAAAAAGCGGGGGGGTGGTCGCTTTTTACTGGCATTAAAATTGCTCTATATCCAACGAAGGCCGAAAGGCCAAAACTAAAAAGAAGGGGAGTAAATTATGAAAAAGAGCAATATCCTTATAGCGATGATAACGGTCCTGACGGCGGCCTCCACACTTAAGGCCGAAGAAATCAAGGTCGATTTCGACGGCGGCCGCGGCGGTCTATCGGATTCCGCGGCTTTGGCCGATGTGATGAAAGAACTTTCCGCCACTGAATTGCCGGAAGATGTGAAAAAGCCGGAAGAACTGGAAGTCCTTCCGTCCGCCGGGGACGGAAAAGTCGAGATAAAAATTGCCATGAAAATAGGCGACAGGGAGAAGAAAGAGATCGTGACATGTAATGCCGAGCTGGGGTTGCCGCTCCTTGGTACCTGCAAAAAGGAGAGCGATCTGAAGCCCCTGTTCCCCGGAGATATTTCCGCGATGTCGCTGCGCGGGTATTTTCCGGAGATCGCCCCGGCCACCGCCGCGGATTTTCCGTTCATGCAGAATAAGCATTCCTATACCAACCAGAACGGCCCGCAGGTGTTCCAGTGCGACGACTACTGCGAGAATTATGAATTAGAAAGCGTTTCCGCTGGCACCGGCGGCGTCAACGGGACCTGGGTCTGCAAGAGCTGGACGCATCGCTGTGTGTGCATAAAGAACTGCTATTGAGTTGATATAATCAAAACAGGACCATATTAGGAGACTGAAATGAAAAAGAAAATAATCAAAGTTCTTTTGTCCGCGTTCGCCTGTTCCGTTATTCTTGCGGGTGGATTCCTTCCCATGGGAGCGGTGGAACCCCCCCGGACGCTGTTGGAGAGGATCCCGGCCGGAAAAGCTGCCGAGATAATTCTGGAAGCATCCGACATGCTCTCTATCGAGGTTAACAGCGCCGGCGAACGCATCGGCGCGGAGGAAAGCTACGCCGGCGGCGCGGCCGGCGTCTCCGCGAAATTAGAGAAAAGCGGCGGCAAGACGGTCATCCGGCTGGAGGGCCCGGAATCTTCCCATGCCATATCCGGGGACTCCAGGGGAAAGGCCCTCGCCGGTCATGTAAAAGTATTCCTGCCCGCTGGCCGTCGCTTGATCATAAGAGGCCGCAGTCTCTCGCTTTCCGGAGACATAAACGCCGAAAGCCTTTTGGTCGAGGCTGCCAGCGTCTTTATGCACGCGCTCAAGATCCACGCGTCCGACAAAGTTTCGGTCAAAGCCGGCACCGGCCAGCTTAAATTCTCCCTCACCGGGGCTAAAAAGCTCAGCGTCGAGGTGGAACACGCCAGCGGCAGGATAATCATGCCGGCCGTCACCGAATTCGCCGGCAAGGAACGCGAAAGCCTGGTCATCGAGCGGACCGGTAGGCCTTCCGTCAAATAAACGGGAGGGCCCAAAAGCGGGTAGGCCCATGGGCCCTTTCGCGGGCGCGCGGCGCGGGCAATACTATATGCGCAGTCTTCCTTGTAATTTGGGGAATAGGCCCCAGAGTATCCACGATCCGGCCTTAACCGGATGTATCCAGGGAAAGCAAAAGATTTTTTGCTTTCCCTTTTTTTATCGGGAATTGACGAAAAGTTTCAAAAATGGAAGAATATAACGGTCAAGGGGGAATGGTATGAAAAACAAAGACAAAATTCTTATTGGTTTTTTGGTGACGGCAGGGTTGTTTTCTCTTGCTCAGGCTGGAGAATATGTTCGTCAGCTTACGGATGTTCAGAAGACGCAACTCGTTCAGTTCGCGGATTCCGGGGCTGAAGCCACGGTAGAGCCCCCCAGGGTCGTAGAAAAAAATCGGCTTGGATGAGCAACGCGGTTGATCCGCTTGCTATAACTGTCGGCACCGGATGCAATATCCGGTGCCGACATTGTCTTGTGGAACCTGGCCTCGGCTCGGAGTCCGTATCCGAAGAAGAGATCCGGTCCCTGGTTTTGGAGATAAACAAGTTTTCCCCGGGAGACATCGTGTTTACGGGCGGAGAACCGACCCTGTATCTCCGCCAGATCCGGCAGATACTTTCTAGGATAAGCATTGCTGTCCCGCCTAAAGTAACCTTGATCACGAACGGTTATTTCTCCGGAAGCCGCGCTGAAGCGGAAAGAGTTCTAAAGGGTATAGCGCACCTGTACAAGGTGGTCGTTTCATATGACCGGTTTCACGCGGAATTTGTTGAAAAGCGCAAGATTTCGATCCTTCTGGACGTTTGCCACGACCTGGGGTTGCAGGCTAAGATAGTTTGTGCGGTTGAAACCCCAATGGACCTGGTTTTCTTGAACTCCTTAAGGAGCCCCGGTTTGGCCATTTCCATACAGCAAATCCTTCCCATGGGTCGTGCGAAAAAAAACGGCATGGAATACCGCTGCGCATCCTTTGATCGCGGGGTGTTGGATAAAAAATGCCCTAATTTGGGAGGGATGGTTTTTAACTGCGGCTCTGGATTTACGGTCTGCTGCGGGCCGCTTGCCTCTTTTGCCGATAAGTCCGAATATGTCCATGGAACAATTTCGGAGCATCTTGAAAGCGTTTTTTACCGCATTCTTTCCGAATATACTTTCGGGGAGTTGGCTGCAGTTTCCGGTTGGGATACCGATCGGCTGACTCCGGAACATTCTGTTCCGTGCCGCATCTGCACCGCATTGATCCCCAGGATTATTGAGAAGATGCGCGCCGGCTGGAATCCGAACAAGAAGGGCTTATGATGCCGACTATGAATAAGGAAATGATTCGAAGAATCGACAGATTGTTCCGCGAGTGGGACAGCCCCGGAAGCCCGGGCTGCTCTCTGGGGATATTTAGGCGCGGTAAAATCCTCTATTCCCGTGGCTATGGTATGGCAAGTCTGGAACATAACGTTCCTATATCTCAGAAAACAATTTTTGATCTTGGCTCCACTTCAAAGCAGTTCGTGGCGTTCTGTATAGCGCTTCTGGAAAATCGGGGGAAAATATCGGCGGAGGATGCTGCGGCCAGGTATTTGCCGGAACTCGGGAATTATGCCGGGAAAATACGTATTAGACATCTGCTGCATCATACGAGCGGAATCCGGGACTACCTGGCGCTGATGGAGCTGGCGGGGATGCGCTATGAGAATGAATACCCGGACGAGCAGATCTTTAATCTGATAAAAATGCAGCGTGATCTGAATTTCACTCCGGGCAATGAGTTTCTTTATAGCAACTCCGGCTATCTGCTGCTGGGGGAGATTATAAAGCGGGTTTCTGGGTTGTCGTTAAGGGAGTTCGCTGATAAAAATATCTTTTCTCCGCTTGGCATGAAGAACACGCATTTTCATGATGATTTTTCCATGATCGTCAGGAACAAAGCGGCCGGGTATTCCGCTTCGGCTAATGGGTTTAAGACGGACATTTCGCTTTTTGATGTGGTTGGCGACGGGGGGATAAATACGAATGTGCCGGATCTTGCTAAATGGGACGCCAATTTCTATGTGAACCGGCTGGGCGGCGGACAGAATCTGATCAAAAAGATCATTACTCCGGGGCGGCTGAATGACGGACGGGAGCTGGGGTATTCATACGGTCTGTTCCTTCCCGAATACAGGGGGCAGCGGACTGTCAGCCACGGAGGAGCGTGGGTCGGATATCGCTCCGAGATGATGCGTTTTCCGGGGAAAGATCTTACTATAGTATGCTTGTCCAATCTTGTACAAGTCAAGCCGACGCATATTTCCAAGCGGATAGCCGATATCTGCCTGGAAGGGGAACTGGAGGGTCGTCCCACTCCGGCCAGGCCCTGCGCCGCGGGAGGGCGTGGCGTGAAGGGGCGCCTGTTGTCCCCCGGTCTTTATTTGAACGAGAGGAACGAGGCGTTCATAGAACTGGAATCGGCGGGCGGCAAATATGTTTTAAGGGACGACGAGTCCAGGTACGAGTTGTATTGCGTCGGTGATGGCCGCTATGCCGTCGCGGGGGGCTTAAGGGAATTACTGGTCCTGGCCGACGTGCGCGGGAAGGCCCGTATCATGTTCAAAAAGCTGAATTCAGCTCCGGTCGAATACCGGAAAGCGCCAAGGCCGCGGCTCGCCGGCTCCCGGGCCGCAAGATTAAGAGGAAGATATTATGCGGAGGAACTCGGAACCGAATACGTTCTGCGGAGCAAGGGCGCAAAGCTGTTTTTGGAGAGGCCGGGCGCTGAGCCGGAGGACTTGCACTGGATAACAGAGCGCATATTGGCCGGCAAATATATTTCCCTGATTTTCCCAAAAGTTCCCGCGGCCCGGTCTTTCCTGCTCGATTATTGCCGGATAAAAGGAATTGTTTTTAAAAAGGTGTAGCATGGACCGTGGTCCCTGTCGTTTATACAAAATGACTCTATCGGCCATAAAATCCGCGAAATTCGCCATCCCTCTCGTTCTTCTGGCGCTGATCTTAGTCGCGCTTTCAGGCAGAAGCTCTAATCCCAAAGTCTGGGGAGTCGTGGTGTCCGGTCTGCCCGATCGGGTGACTACGGCTTTGGCGGATGAGGATGTCCCGCTGTATATCCTGAAGCAGACCCACGAACCGTTGCTGCGCAGCGACGACGGCCAGAATTATTATTCAAAAGTGCTCATATCCTGGCGTCGTAATGCCGACTCCTCTGAATATCTTTTTTGCCCGGACCCTAAATCGGAATTCGACGAAACACATCCGCTTACCGCGGGGATTTTAAAAGAACATCTTGAAAAGATCACGGCCCGATTCTCCGGGCTTTACTCTATCGGAGCCGACGGCGAATGCGTTAAGGTGAAGTTCGGGGTCGGGCGCAAGGGGTATATGCAGTTTTTAAGCATGTACGAAAATGCCCCCACGCTTAAACTGACGGATCTGATCGAGCTTGGTCTTGGAAAGTATCAGGTTTCAGAAATAGATCGGGAGCGTATTACTCTGGATAAAAAACGGTCGTGCCGAAACTGCTACGGAAAAATCGTGGTTTACGAATCGGCCCGGGACTATCTATCGGATCTGCAGAGGCCGGATATCGCGGATTTTAACAGAATCGCCTGGCGTGAGATCCCGGAGGAAGTGCTGGGCCACTTTAAAGTTTTTGACAATATCCCGTTGAAATCGTTCGGATTGGTGCTCGTTTCTTCTGATAAAGACGTGCGGCGTATCGTCTATAATTGCATGGATATCGCCCAACTCCGGAGCGCGGTATGCCCGCACGCAAAACGATTTAATGATATTTCGACCATATTGCTGGCCGGGGTCCCGGGGGCGCGCCCCGGGAGTCCCGCGCAGGAGTGCGGGGCCGATAAAAGGATAACTGGCGGGAAACGGATTGTTCTGGCCGCGGTCGATCGGGATAACCGGGCGCAGCTTCAATTGGTGGCCGCTGATTTTTTTAAGAAGACCGGGATAAAAATGGACATTCATTTGTATTCGGCCGGAGATCTGGTGCAGGTGTTGTTTGACCGGCCTCACCCTTATGATATGGTGCCGATAGTCTACAGTGTTGTGCAGCCGGAGTACGAGACTTTTTTTAAGGATTTTTGTGTTAAGGACGGTTTTCTCGACTATAATCTCCCGCGGATAGCCGAACTGAGAAGCAGGCTTCTGCGGGTCGAGGATGAGCGGCAAAAAAGTGAAATTGCCGTTGAGATAACAAAAGCTCTGGCTGAAGAGTATGTCGTTCTTCCTCTTTTCCAGGAAGTAAAAGAGTTTTATTACCCCGCGGAAATACGAAATCTGGTCATAGGAAAAGGATTTACGGAATATCCCGAGATCTCGGACTTTAGATGGTAAAACTCTTCACCCGCATCCTGGCCTACAGCTGGCGCTACTACGCGGTGTCGGTGCTGGTGTTCGTCGCTTTCTGGCAGGCGTTCTCGGTCTTTTCGGCCGTCAGGGTGGCCGACGACAAGTTGCTGACCGCGATGTGGCAGAACGCGGCGTATTTCGAAAAAGCGTTCCTTGAGGGCGACGTCTTCGAGACGCAGCGCATCATGTGGCGCATTAAGAATGAGGCCATAAAGCGCATAACCTTCCACCCCGTGCGGTTCGAGGGCAGCCGCTGGATATTCAAAGAGGCGGTGATCGGCAACCTTTACGACCGGCCGCGGGCTCAGCTGGAACGGAGTGTCCCCTTCATATCCAACGGCGCGGAGCTGGGGAGTCTGGCATACGTGATAGACCTGGTGGACGTCAACGCGGCGGTGTTCTCCCAGAACTATATCCTGTTCATCACCGTGGTCTTGTTCTTCCTCGGCCTGCTGGCGGTGTCCAACATGGGGGCCATTCAGACGCTGGAGGCCATAGAGAAGTCGGTCAACGAGATAAACTACATAACGGCTTCCGGCAAGAGCGATATCATCCGCGATTCGATAAAGAAGAATATCTCCCGTCTTCCCCAGGGTATCATCGGTACCCCTTTCGCGCAGATGACAGAGCGCATGAGCGGGGCTCTCGAACAGGCCGCGAGGCTGGAGAATGAGCTGGCAGTTTCCAAGGCAACCTCGGACTTGGCCGCGCAGGTAGCGCACGATATCCGCTCGCCGCTGGCGGCGCTGGGGGCCTCGGTGAAGGGGCTGAACGTCCCCGAGGAGCAGCGGACGCTGATAGACGGAGCGGTCGGCCGCATGCAGGGTAT
>Ga0302246_1000141_pt1 | contig 72123 bp, 60 predicted proteins | sample AAG_UR_Trp_MG_FD_193533 | JGI IMG/M metagenome (GOLD analysis project Ga0302246, IMG submission 193533) | Enriched activated sludge microbial communities from anaerobic digester in WTTP, New Holstein, Wisconsin, United States - AAG_UR_Trp | ecosystem: Engineered > Bioreactor > Anaerobic >... | reverse complement strand
AACGATACGGCACTCCCGGGCATAAGGTGTGGCGGTAAAGCGGTCACAGTATACACACTATCGAAATTCTGTCTGGCCATATCCCGAGGTCGGAATATGGCCGGTTTGTGGAGGGGGGGAATGGTTTATTTAACAAAGAGGGGCTTACGCAGGCGGGGTCACGTGACCTTACCCGCGTATAAATCTCACTCCACGCCCGCCATCCCGCGATGACGGCGCGGGCTGTGGCCCATGATCCTCCGGAACTCCCGGTTGAAGGTGCGCAGGCTCTCGAAGCCCACGTCCAGCGCCACGTCGATTACCCGGGCGTCGCCGTGCGCGAGCCTCCGTGCGGCCTCGCGCACGCGCACCTCGCACAGGTACTCCATGGGCGTCTTCCCGGCACGCAGCTTGAACTGCCTGCACAGGTAATCGGGATTAAGTCCGGAAACCGTGGCGAGCGTTTCCCGTGACATATAGTTCGTGTAATGGGCCTCGATATATCTCCTTACCGAATCGATCTTTTCACCCGCCGCAGGATTTTTATCGGGTTCTTCGCTCCGGGCCGGTTCCCGCTGTCCGGCCCCTCTCCCCAGGGCGCGCGCGGCCAGAAGCGACTGCGCGACGAGCGTGCGCACTATCTCGGCGTCGGATTCGCTGAACGCGCGGCTCACCATGCAGTTGTCCAGATAACAGACCGCGTGCGCGCCCCGGGCGCCCGTCGCGGCGACGCACAGCACGCTCAGGGGCGCCGGTTCTCCCCCGGGGCCTTCCGCCGCCTGGCAGGCGGGGTATGTCGCTATCAGGCTCCCGTTTTCAGTGTGGACGCGGGCCATGGCCGCCGTCATGGAATCGGGGACCTTCCCTTCGATATTCACCAGCGCGGCCGGGCACAGCTCGCCCGTTTCGTCCGCGGTGAAGAGCGCGCCGCGCTGGGCGCCGACCAGCCGCATGGAGCGGTCCAGCGTCATGCGATACACCTCGCCTTCATCGTCCAGATCGCTCAGCTCGTGCACGATGCCGGCCAGCGCCCTGTATCTCTCCTGGCTCGCCCCCGGAGACTCCCCCGGGTTCACTGGCCGCGCCCGGTCTTCATTCCGTCGAACGCCGAGCCGCTTGAAAAGAGCGTCGGCCTCGACGGATTTTTCGAGCGCCTCGGCGAAGCGATTGGTCCGCACGAGGAGCGCCGACAATTCCGCGAGTGTCAGAGCGAGCTCGTACGGCCTGTTCAGGGCGCGGTCCGTCTCCTCGGCTTTCCGGCAGTACCGAAGCGCGCCCCGCGTATCGCCCGTGCGCGCCAGATAACGGGCCATGGTTCGAAGCGCCCGCCCATGGAAGTATCTCCATCGCCTCGATCTTCGCACGGCCGCGCGGCACAATCCCCCGCATTCGCGCAGGAGGCCTTTTATCTCACCCTCATCGCGCGGGGCGGCATCGGCCAGCCTTACGAGCGCGGCCTCCGCGAGAAAGACATGCACGCCGTGACCGAACATCGGAGGGATCACGCGCGTCCTTTCCAGGCTCAGGGCAAATCGGAGTAATTCCAGGGCGGCCGCAGAATCGCCCTTCTCAAGACCCAGCCACCCGCGCCACATGGCGTTCAGGAACAGCGGGAAGGACAGATTTTTCTCCACAAGATCGTGGTAATGGCGAAAGAGCATTTCTTCCGCCTTTTCATACTCGCCCCGCGCGATGAACACAAGCGCCGTAAATCCCCAGCCATGCAACATGACATCCTCAAATGCCGTGCCCTCCCAGTTCAGCGCCTCGCGATACAACCGCTCGCAGGAATCGAATTCGCCCAGCAGGAAATCGACGAAACAGGACTGGTTCAACGGCTTGAGGAATTCCCAACGGTCGCCCAGACGCCGGAATATATCAAGAGACCCGGCGAAGCCCTCCCTCGCCGCGCGCGGTTCGCCCCTCAACAGGAAGTAAAAACCTCGCTGAAACTCGTGGTGCGCGCGAACATACAGGTCTCCCGGTGCGAAATCCTCGGTATGGGTTTTTCTGATATACCCCCGGCCCATTTCGGGAAATCCGAGAAAGGCGAAGGCCATGAATACGAACGAATACGACTCCGCGAGCTGGCGTGAACGACCGAGGTGCTTCAGCGCGATAACGGCCATTCGCAGCGCGATATAGGTCAGCCGGATTCCGCCGTAGCAGACGTTTATCCAGCCATGCCAGTGGAAGTACCAGAAGATGAGATCATATTTCGTGTATTCCGACGAACTCGCTTCGGGCCTCCGGGCGGGAAGAGCCAGCCCCGCGAGAAAGCGCGCCAGCTCGCGGACGATGCCCGCCGCGACAGCCGGCCCGGTACGCGGCAGGCGTTCGCCCAGAAGTCCCAGGCCGGTCTCGGCGTGCTCCCTGGCCTCATCCAGTTCACCCGACCTGTACAGCGCCTGCATAAGCTGCCGGTGCAGAAACGCCGCGTCCTCCGGCTCCGTCGCTGTTTCCAGCAGACCGCGGAACAACTCCGCCGCCTCGTCGTTCCGCCCCAGGAACAGGAGCGATCCCGCGCGCTTCACCGAACATTCCCGAAAAAGGCGAGCGAGGTCGGTTCCGCGCATTGCGCATCCACCCTCTTCCAGAATCCTCAGGCATATCGAAAGGTACCGCTCGGCCTCCCGATGGGCGGCGCGCGAGCGCGCCATGTCAGCGGCGGGCAGGCAATACAGAAAGCTCTTCGCCCTGTCGCCGGCCACGGCGAAATGGTGCGCGAGGTCGAAGACATTCACAACGCGCCCGCGCCAGCGCTCCTCCTCGATCGTCAGCGCGACCGTGCGATGCATGCGCCGTCGAAGCTGCGGCGATATGTCCCCGTATAAAATCTCCCTTATTCTGTCGTGGCTGAAGCGGACCCGTCCCGTCGCCTCGAGATCGCGCTCCAGCACGCCCGCGTCCATCGCGCGGTCAATGCGCCCCAGCACATCCAGCGCCGCACGGTTCAGGCCGGGAAGGCGCGTCGCCGGCCCATACCCGGCGTCCGCTCCGCTCTTCACACTTCCCATCACCCTGAGTAAAAGCGTCACGTCAAACTCGCGGCCCATTACCGAGGCCCAGTCCAGCACAGACCGCTCACCGGAGCTCAGGCGTGCGACGCGCGAGGCGACCGCCTCCGCCACCGAACCGGGAAGCTCCATGGCCTGGAAGCGCCGACGATCGAACACGAGCGAATCACCGTCCTTTCCCAGAATACCCGTATCGCGTATACGGGCCACGAGCTCTCCCGCAACAAGGGGGTTCCCGCCGCTTCTTTCGAAAACGGCGCGGCCCGCCTCCTCCACCTCCGAATGTGGCGCTGCGAGCGCCAGCGCCACAAATTCCGTCATATCGACGGGATCCAGTCCTCCGAGCTCCACTAACGACACCTTCGCGTGTGAAAGTATCGGCCTTAGTTCCCCGGGCCATTCGCCCGCGTCGGAACGCGTTGTCGCGGCGATCATCAGCGCGCTGTTTCCGATCAGACGGAGCATCTCCCGAAGCGCGGACAGCGTGTCGACGTCGGCCCGATGCAGGTTGTCTACGCAGAGCAGCAGACCGCCCTCCGCCTCGGCGAGCGCGTGGAAGACGCAGGTGATGGACCGGCGCGCCTCGGAATCGATGTCCGGACGAACGGTCCGGCGCTCCGGAAGCTCCCCGAGCACCGGCGCGAAGCCGGGGACGTGCCCCACGAGCGAGCGCGCCTCGGACCCGCAGATTCGTGCAATATGGCCGCGGACGCGTTCCCTGTCATCGCGCCGGTACAGGGCGAACCGCCGCTCATACGAAACGAGAAAATCGATGATCGGGCCGAACGGCGTCCGGCCGCTTTCCCTGCATTCAGCGGTCAGAACACACCATCCATCGCGCGCCGCCCGCGCCCCGAATTCGTTGAGCAAACGCGTCTTACCCACTCCTGGAGTTCCGCTTATCACGCAAACGCATCCCCTGCCCGCGGCCGTTCCCGCGAGCGCGCGCTCCAGCCGCTCGAGTTCCGCCGAACGGCCGACAAAGGCGACCCCCGTTCCCCGCGAGACGACGCGCGCACCTTTGGGCAACTCGATCCCTTTCAGGCCGGCGAGAATCGAAAGGGTTTCGCCTGAACTTGCCGGTCGATGCGTGGGGTCCTTTTCCAGCAATGCCAGGACAAGCTTGTCCGTGGCGGTATCGAGCGCCGCGTTGAACGACGAAGGGGGCTCGGGACACACCGCCAGATGACCGTGCATGAGCTCCCACGGTGTCGTGGAACGATAGGGATACGTTCCTGTAAACAACACGTACAACACAAGGCCGAGCGAATACAGATCGGCTCGCTCGTCTACCGGAACGCCGGGAACCGGAAAACACTCCGGCGCGAGATACAAAAGCTCGCTCACCGCCGGCGCGTCCCCGCGCCGCCCGTAGGGCTGCCTGAGTCTCCAGAGCCCCGCCCCGCCGAGTACGACGCCCGCGTCGTGCCGCGCGGGATCGGTCGCGAAGATGTTATCGGGCCGTATATCGCCGTGAGGCATGCCGTTCCCGTGCAGGTGGCACAGCGCACCGCAGACGGCAAGACCGATATCGATCACCGCTCCGACCGGAAGAGTCAGCCCCCCGCCCGCACGCATCTCTACAAGCGAAACGCCCGCAAGCGGCCCGGTTATCAGCCTGATTACGGTCCCGTCGCCCTTCTCGCTGACTTCTATGACCCTTTCCAGTGACACATGCGGCGATCCGGCGAGGGCGTTCATCTCCATAAGGAAGCGAAGGCGCGCCTCCAGCGGCAGGCCCTCTCCGCATCTGAATGTTTTGATACATACCGGCTCTTTCCGCAGGCGGTCGAATCCGCTTACGCATTCATACCAGCCCCCTTCGGCGGTCGATTCACCATACTCATACCGCTCATCGGCTGGAATGCCTCCGGCCCTTGTCCGGAACGGGAAGAACTCTCTCGCGTTCATAGCCAACGTACGCAACCTACCCTGCGCCATACGCTTCCTCCTTCACGGTGCCGAAGCTACACCTGTTCTTCGCGCACGTCATGGGAGGAAATACTTAGTACGCGTTTTTTTTTATTATCCGGGATACCGGTTGCGTCCTTAAAAGATTGGTCATTTCAGCGATCCCGGGAGGGTTACGATATTTCTCCTCAGTTCGATAGTATCCGGTATTTAAGCGCGATATTGTACAATTCGATCTTGTTGTCCACGCCCAGCTTGTTGTAGATATTGAAATGGTGGTGCTCGACGGTCCTTTCGGAAAGCCCCAGCCGCTTTGCGATCTCGCGGTTCGAAAGCCCCGAAACCGAAAGATACAGAATCTCGATCTGCCGTTCGGTGATGCCGAAGCGCGCCCGGAAATCGCGTATGGACGGGTCCTCCGAGGCGATCACCAGCGCGCCGATGCAGTCGTCCACCTCGTTCTTTATTCCCTGGATGTTCAGCGTGTAGGCGATCCGCTCGCCCTTCCTCGTGGAGATGGTGCAGTTTACGTAGCCGCTTCGGCTCTTCCCGGCCGCCATCGCGTCAAGCTCGCGGCGGATGATTTCAATGCGCGGAAAGAGCTCGAAGATGGTCCGCGGCGCGGCCGCACCCGCGTTCGCGGACAGCGCGCGCGCCATGCCGTTCCCGAACACGATGTTCCCGTCCATGTCGACCAGGAAAACCGGCTCGTGCATCCCCGCCATAAGCTCGGCCGCCGGGCGCTCCGGGGCCAGGGTCATCAGGCCGTAACGCGCTATCGACCACCGCACGCCGACGATAAAGGGCGTAACGAACAGGACGAACGACAGGTTCGACACCACGGTGACCAGCACCGGGTCGTCGGCATAGATGCACGCCAGACTTACCGCCCATCCAACGGTGCCGGTGATAAGCGCGATCGTTACGGGACGGGCCTGAAGCCGCTCCCTGCCGGGCGGCAGAGCGCGGTACCGCCGGACCATCACCGACAGGCTGGCGATATAAAAGCCCACGCACTGCGCGATCCCGATTACGGTCCATATCGAGTCGGTGGCATGGGCATGCTCCCACCCCCAGGGTGTCCGGTAGATGTCGGGCCCCACCACCAGGCGGAAGCCCTGTACCGCGATGATCGCGACAGGAGCGTACAGCAGGGCCCATACCACTGGACTGCGCGCGGCGGGCCTGGCGCCGATGAGCAGGGTGAAGTGCAGCACCAGCGACGGCAGGAGCATCATGGGCACTATGAGCACCCTGCTCCACACCCAGGCCGTTTCCTTCGTCGGGGAGTACATGAAAAGCCCGAAGGCGACGCACAGAAGCGCGTAATCCATGGTGAATACGGCGTAGACGAGATTGACCGCTGCCCGGCGGTTGAGCCGCAGTACGGTCAGCGCGCTCTCGAAGGCGATGAAGGCGCTGGCAAAACAGACAATCGGAATGACGATCATAACAGGCGCTCCACGATATCTATGTGGTGAAACGCCCGGGCCGCGGCGGGAGTTCTGGGCGAACAAGATAGCCCGGTACCGATTTCGCGGTTGTTTTCAATACGGTGGGCGGATGTGCGCAAATGTCAAGCAGGAAAAGGTCGAAGAACCGGCCAAGGACACCCTCGGCGTCCCGCTGAGCATAAGGGGACCGGAGCCGTTGTTGGTAATATTGAAAACGAGAGTGATCAACGCCGGTTGGCATCTGTTCTCATACTGGCAGGACCATATATCATCCCGGTTGATAACCTCCCCCGTTGACAACGAAAGGGCCATCCGGCTTTCCAGGTACCCACCGCTGGAGCTGTCGTTAGGATTGTCACGTGCCGTATTTACCAATCCGCAGTCAAAACGGCACAGGCTTACAACGACCCCAAGCAGAATCACTATCCGGAATACTCGTTTCTTCATGAGCTTCCTCCTGGTTATTTCCTTTCCCGACTATCTTTATCATCGCGCGTATAGAAAGCCGCCCATCACCGAAGCGGGATACGCCTTCCATCTCCGTTCCGCATACTCCCCTAAAACCTCACCCCCGCGCTCCCGTACACAATTCGTTCCAGGCCGCTGGCGTTCGAGTACACCACGTCCAGTCGAAACGGCCCCCCGTCACCACGCGCTGCCGTCTTCTCCCCGAACTCGGGCCTGGAGAAGAAGAGAAAGTCCACCCAGTGCGCCGCGTACACCAGCGCCGTGACGCCCCCGGCAATCATGAACAGGTTGGCCGCCTTCGCCTTGGCGTCGTACTTCGAATCGAACTCGCTCTGCGGCGCGCCGCGCGGCACGGAGCTGTAGTCGTCGGCGGCCCCGGAATACCTCATGTAGCTGAACACCGCGAAACCGGCCGACAGGGCGAAGCTCCCCAGAAACACATAGCCCTTCGTGTCCCGGTCCGCGTAAAACTGCCCCCAGCCCGGCACGATGGCACGGGTGTAATAGCCGGAGCGGGTCTTCCGCTCCACGAAGTACTCTTTATTTCCTTCCACTATGTTTTGCGCTAGTTTACGGGTTATCCCGGCGCCGGCTTTATCCAGCACGTCCTCGTTCTCCGCCTTCTCGTTCGCCGCGAACTCCGACACGCCCTTCTCCACGTCCACAATGCGCACCGTGATCATGAAAGCCTTTCCCACCCGGTTGATCTCGCCCACCAGGATCTTCCGCGCCGAGAGGAGCTTCCCCACCTGCACCGCGCAGGCCTGGTCGGTGCAGCCGGTCATCTGGAAGCCCTGCTCTTTCAGTATCTCGTTCATCTGGGCGCGTTCCACCACGGTGAAAAGCCCCGTCTTCACCATCTCCGAGCGGATGATGTCGCTCACCGCCCCGGTAACGATCTTCGATACCTCCCTGGGCTTGAGGTCCAGCACCGCCACCTGCATTTTCTCGGCCGCGTACAACGGTACAGGGGACACACAGACAATAACGGCGAGAACCAGGAGCAGACTTTTGTTCATGGCCACCTTCCATAACACGTTGTTTATAAGGCACTACCGGCCATCGTCAATGATAGACCAATAGCATTAATGGCGCTTTAATGTCTGTCATATAATATGACGAACACGATTTTCATGGATCATTCTCCACGTAGAAGGCGAGGTCACGTGACCTCGCCTTCTATTGCACAAAAAAACGGGGCCTCTCGGCCCCGTTCCCCACACTGTGTTATGCGAATCTTATTTTCCGCCACGCCACTTCCGTTTCTTCAGGCGGTCCTTCACTTTTTCCTTCACCTTCTCTTTTATCCGCGCGACGGGAGGAAGCTCGACCGCGGGAGCGAACTGCACGCCGTTATCGAACGCGTCCTTCACCGATCCGGCGACCTCCGCCTTCGGACGGAAGGCCCCTTCGATCCACTCGCGGAAGCGGTCCACGTACTCGAAAACCGCCGGCACCACGATGAGCGTAATTAGCGTCGAAACGATGAGTCCGCCTATGATGACCACCCCCATGCTCTGCCTGTACTGCGCGGCCTCGCCAATGCCGAGCGCAAGCGGGAGCGTGCCCGCAAGCATGGCGAACGTGGTCATGAGGATGGGGCGCAAGCGGGCCATTCCCGCACGCCGAATGGCCTCCCCGCGTTCGAGCCCGGAGCGAACGCCCACCAGCGCGAAGTCCACCAGCAGAATGGAGTTTTTCGTAACAAGGCCCAAGAGCATGATGATGCCGATCATGCTGAACATGTCCATATTAAGCCGCGTAACGAGGAGCGCGAAGAACGCCCCGGAAAGAGCCGGGGGAAGCGCCATAAAAATGGTGACCGGCGTGATGAACGACTCGTAGAGGCTGGCCAATACAAGGTAAATGAAAAGGAGCGATAGCACGAAGGCGAACAATATGTTCGACACCATGTCCTCGAAAGCGTCAGCCTGTCCTACGAAGGAGTAATCCACGCCCTCGGGCATCGGCAGGTCCTTTTCTAAAAGCTTACGCGTCTCCTCGATCGCGTCGCCTACCGCCCCTCCCGGGGATATGTTCGCCATCACCTGGACAACCCGCGCGCGGTCCTGCCGGAGGATCTTCGCCGGTCCTACCGCGTCCCTTCCTGTCGCGATGGCGGGAAGCGGTATCATCTTCATCTGGACGTTGGGCACCCGGGTTTCGTCAAACGTCCGCCTGAGGTCTCGCTGATCGGGCTTCAGGCGCATGCGCACATCGTATTCCAATCCTTTGTCCCGGAACTTGCCGACCACCCCGCCCTCGACATGATAGCGCAGCTCCATCCCCGCCATCCTGTGGTTCACGCCGAGCGTCTGCATACGCTGATTGTCCAGCACCACCTGGAACTCGGGCTTACCCGGCTTGTAGCTCGTGCTTACCTCGGCCAGGTCCTTGAATTTTTTAAGGCGTTCGACCACCTTCGTGGAGTAGTTCTGCAGAACATCCAGATCCTCGCCGGCAATATTAAGGATGAACGGCTTGTCAGTGCCGCCGCCCGTAGCGTTGTATTCGTCGACCGAGGGCTGAGCGAAGGCAAACTCTTCAAGGAACGAGCGGATGTCCTTCTTTATCTCGACGCTCTGCCTCTTCCTGCCGTCCGGCCGTGTAATAAAGAAAACCCCCACAACCCCCTGGTTGTACTCGCCCTGGTCGTCGCCGGCCTTTATGGTCATGTAATCGACCTCGGGAATGCTTTTCAGTTTTTCCGCGATCTTCTGCGCCACCTCCATGGTGCCCTCGATGCTGGTGCCGGCCGGCATCTCGAAATTGACCATCACCTCGTTCTCGTCGGCGTCCGGGCTGAAAGTCTTTCCGATAACGCCGAATGCGCCGAGGCTTAGGAAAAACACAATCGTCGTCACGCCGATGACCGCAATGGGGCGGTTGATGCTGAACTCGAGCACCTTCGCGTAGAGCGCGTCAATCCGGTCCTGAAGCCGGTCGAACCGGGCAACCAGCCTGTTCTTGGCCTTCTCTCCCGTGCCGGCGAAATACGCCGAGAGGAGCGGCGCCACGGCCAGCGCGTCGAACAGGCTTATGCACATCGCGAAGACCACCGCCAGTCCGAACTGGTGAAAGAATCGCCCCACGATGCCCTGCAGAAAACCGATGGGCAGGAATACCGCTATTATGGTGAGTGTTGTGGCGAGCACGGCCAGCATAACCTCCGTTGTTCCGGCTGCGGCCGCCTTGAACGCCGGCATGCCGGATTCCAGTTTCCGAAAGATGTTCTCCCGCACCACGATCGCGTCATCGACCAGAAGGCCCACGGAGAGCGAGAGGGCCATTAGCGTCATGAGGTTCACGGTAAAGCCCAAAAAGTACATGATGACGAAGGCCCCAAGGATGGAGTTCGGTATGGCAACGCCCGTTATGATGGTCGAGCGCAGGTTTCCCAGGAACAGGTACACCACGATGACCGCAAGAATGATCCCAATGATCATCGTCTCCTGCACGTCGGCGATGTTGCTCCGTATCCATTTGGCGGTATCGTATACGAACACCATGCGCGGATTGCCGCTGTGCTTCTTTATAACTTCGTTTACCCGGTCTATGCGCTTCATGACCCTGTCCGCCACCGCCACGGAGTTGGCGCCCGACTGCTTGTATACGTCCAGAATGATGCAGGGGCGCGTCACCTTCTCAACCGTATCGGACTTCTTCCCGCCGAAAAACGACTTTTTCTCCCTGTCCTTTACCGGGTAGTAGATGTAGGCCAGAGTTTTAACGTCCTCGGCTCCGTCGCGCACGGTGCCGATCCTGTCGACTGTCACGGCGTTGGCCGCGTCGCCGGCAAAGTTCACCACGGATCTTTTAATCTGCTCGAGCGTATTGAACTCGCCGACCGTCTTGAAGATTGTGGAGCGCTTACCGCGGTCGAACTTCCCGATCGGGACGTTGGCGCCGGAGTTTTTAAGGTTCTCCGCAACGCTGAACGCCGGTATCTCGTACGCGTTCAGTTTCGCGCGGTCCAGCTCGATCTGAATCTCGCGCCGGGTTCCACCAGACAGCAGGACTTCGCCCACGCCGTCCGCCTGTTCGATGAGCGGCTTGATCTTTTCCTTCACCAGATCGTAAAGCTCCGCCGGAGGCAGTTCGGCCATCACCGCGAGCGTGAGCACCGGCATATCGGTAAAATCGAACTGCCTGACCAGCGGTTCGTCCTCGAGGTCCGCTGGCAGGTTGTTCCTGGCCAGGTCTACCTTCTCGCGCATTTTTCGCTCCGCGTATTTAACGTCGGTTTCGTAGGTGAACTCGGCGATGACCACCGAGATGCCTTCGAGATTTCGCGACGAGAGCCGCTTCATCCCGGAGATGGTGCTCACCTGCTCCTCCAGCGGCTTCGAGATAAGCTTTTCCATCTCCTCGGGGGTCGAACCGGGATAGATGGTGGTGACCGTCACCACGGGGAAATCTATGGGCGGGAACAGGTCCACACCCATGCGGTTCAGCCCGATCATGCCGGTTGCCACCATTAGGATGACCAGACAGCTTATAAAGATGGGACGCTTGATGGAGAACTGGGCTAAATTCATAAAATCACTCCCTGTCGATCCGTATATATTTTTCCACGTCGATGTTGTATCGGTCAAAAATCTCGTTGCGCGCGAGGTCGAACTGCAGAAGGGCCACGTTATACTGCACGAGCGCCTCCAGCTCGCCCTGGCGCGCCTGCGTCAGAGTATCGAGGGCGAGCTTGATGTTGACGGCCGTCACCTTGCCCTGCCTGAAGCGCGCGAGCAGCCGCTGGTAATAGAGCTCGGACTCGCCGCGCGCCGTGCGCGCCTTGCCGAGCGTCGAATGCAGCAGCCGAACCTGCTCCAGTGAATTCAGCACATCGTCGCGAACCTCCAGCCTCGTCTTCTCGAGATCGATCCCGGCCTGGCGTCGCTTGAGTTCGGCGTTGCGGAGGTTCACTCTGATCTCCCGGTCGTCGAGCGGATAGGTGAACTTCGCCCGTGCCTCCCATGAGGGATATTTGGCCGAGGCCGTGTCGCGCATGGCCGGGCTGTAGTTCTCATCCTGTCCCAGCGTGTTGAGCCCCATGCTGAGCACGAGCGACGGAAGCGCGTTGTTCTTATGATAACCGAGCTCACGGTCCGCGTTTTCAAGCATCAGGCGGGCGTTCCGGTAATCCACGCGCTTTTCGAAGGCGGTCTTCACCGCCGCGTCCTCGTCGAGCGCGGGGAGCGCATCCACCAGGTCAGTAACCCCTTCCACCTTCGTGTCCACCGGCATGTTCATGGTCCTCACCAGCTTGCGCACCGCCTCGCGGTGGCGCTGCATGGCCGCTTCGAGCCTGGCCTCGCTCGATGCCACGAGGGCGTTGTACTGGTTGAGATCGTAGAGCTCTCCAAGCCCGTAGCGCGCGTTACGCGCTATGATGTCCCGCACCTGCCGCGCCGAGTCAAGCTCGAGGCGGGCGTTTTCCACCGCCGATTTCCGCACGGTGATGGTCCAATAGTCCACAAGGGTGGAAACCACCAGGCCGGAGAGCTCGTTGATGATGGCGGCGCGCTGCATCTGCGCCGCGCTGTTCAGCATCTCCTTCTGCAGGCGGTCGCCGCGCCCGAATGCGTTGCGAAGCAGTTCCTGGTGCAGGCTCACGAAAAGCGAGGGCCTGTGATAGCCGGGCTCCCGGGGCACGCCAAAAGCCGGAATGCCCGGGTCGTTCGCGTCGAAAAAGACCTCCTTCACCCCAGCCGAAACGCTCGTACCGCTCGAAAAGAGCTTGGAAATCGAGGCCGATGCGTCGTACTGACGCTGACGATCGCCGGTGAAGGCGGACATGCCGGTCGGCGGAGATTTCTGGTTCGCGTAACCGCCCTCAAGGTTAAGGGTCGGACCGAACTTTGCATTATAACGTTCGAAGTCGCTGTCGCTCATTATGACGTCGTATTTGGCCGACTTAAGCGTAAGATTGTTTCGGAGCACCAGGTCAATCGCCCGCTCCAGCGTTATTACCTGCCCGGCGATTGTGATCGTCGCCGATTTTTCTCCGCTGTGGGCGGGCGTCTCCTGGCCTATGGCGGGGCGGGCGGCCATCGTAAGGGCGAACGCTGCCAAAATCGCCATGTGTACTTTAAGTTTGCTATACACTGATGTCTCCTCTTCTCTGTATATTCGTTTTCTCGATGATCTCTTTAAGAAGCGCCATCTCCCTTTCCGGAAGCGACGGTATGGCGAGCGTCCCACCCGCGGGAAGAAGCGACTTGAACGAGTGGTTCAACAAAAAGGCCAGCGCCCTCTCCCTGTAGCCCTCGCTGTATATTCGATCGAACCAGAGCGTCCCCTCCCAGTTGTCACGATCGCCATAGTTAAGCGTAAAGGAAACAAGCCCGAGCACGAAGAGCAGAGGGTTTTCGCATTCGAAATCGCCCGAGCGTATACCGTCCATGATGGTCCGCTCGACGCGTTCCATCCGGGGAATGAAATAACGCGCCACGATTCCGCGGATATGCCGGTGCCCCCGCGCCAGCTCGATAGCGATGATGCGGTTGAAATCGCGGTCGTGCTCCGCGAGATGGGTATACACCAGGAAATAAATGATGGCGTACAGACGCTGGGATGGCGTTAGCGATTCGAATACGGCCTCGTTCGTGAACTCCGGCTCCTTGTCCACCCCGAGGATGAGGTGCAATACCCGCACGTAGAGCTGTTCCTTGTTTTCGAAATAGTAGTGGATCAACGCCTGGTTCACGCCCGCCCTGCGCGCTATCGAGCTCATCCGGGCTCCGTCGTAACCTCGCTCGGCGAATTCTTTTTTTGCCGCCTGAAGTATGCGGTCCCTGGTCTGGGTCTGTTCTAAGTTTAACATCACGAACTTCCTTTCGAAAAGGTCATACACGATTCCCCGGCCGCGGCGGTACCGTGGCCGTGCAAGGACTGATTAACAATAGAGAACTTATAAACGATACGAATCGTTCGAACGTCCGCGGTTTAATCGATGGCGGGAAACGTAAAAGGTATTAACCAAACGATTAAATTGACCGGTTAATTAAGATCATAGCACAAAAATGTCAAGAAAATAAACCAAAAACACGCAATATAATTGACTTTTAGACAAAAAAAACAAAATCTTCCCAGGCCGTTTGACAGGAAATGCCTTAATACCGTGTAATCGAGTAACCCGAAGGAAGATGAAAAGAGCCCCGACCCCGATGGACTCCCCATCCTGTCGAATACAGCGCTGGTGATGTGCCGGCCCGAATAACGCAGAAAGGTTCACCCTGAAAATGTCCCCACATCGGAGAACGCCGCAATGAAAAAAAAGACCTCCATCCTGCTTATGCTGCTCCTGTTCGGACTGTACCATTGCGCCACGGCCGAGAAACTGGAAAGGGCCCGAATAAACCCGTACTGGAACGACCTGGCCCTGTTTCTCGCCGGAATGCCCCAGCGGCCCGAAAGTCCCTTCCGCGAGCCGGCGGCAACCCCTCAGTACGCGCGCCATGTAGATACCATGAACACATTCTGGGAGCGGGTGCGGGGGGAAAACCTGGGGGGCATCTCTAAGTGGAGGGAGGCTCAATTAAGGGGGCTCCCCGGCGCGAAAACGGCCTTCTATCCCTTCAGCGGCGCGGACCTCGCCAATCTCTATACATTCTATCCGGAGGCGCAAACCTACGTAATGATCGCCCTCGAGAGCGCCGGGCCCATCCCCGACCCGCTGCTTCTCTCTCCGGCCGAGCTTGGCGAAGGGCTTTCAAGCATTCACCGCGCCATCCGGAGCATCGCTTCACGCAATTATTTTCACAGCGCCGTCATGCAGCGGGAACTGCCCAACCGCTACCTGCCGGGGACCCTGCCTGTACTCCTCATCTTCGCCTCGCGCCTCAACCTGCAAATAACGGCCGTCGAGCTCATCGGAATCGACAAATCCGGAAGAGTGACCCCCCTGGACGCTTTTAATTCCATTAATGGTGCGCCCCCGAATACACGCGGCGCGCGCATACAATTTACGGCCCCCGGAGATACGGCCATCCGCTCGCTCGTCTATCTCGATATGCGCCTGTCGGACAGCGTGCTCGATCCATCCTCGCCCGAGGGCAAGTTTTTCGAACGAATGGGCGGCTTCGACACCCTTATCAAATCGGCGGTCTATCTCCTTCATAACAAAGGCTTCGCCGGGCTGTGCTCGTATATACTCGAACATAGCGCCACGGTAATACAGGACGACTCGGGCATGCCCTTCAGGCTCTTCGACCGGGCGGACTGGGATGCGAGGCTCTTCGGAACCTACACGCGCCCCCGGAGGCTTAAGGACCTGCAGAATCCCCCGAATCAGCCCGACCTTACACTGGCCTACAACCGAAAGAGCGAACCGCTCCCCTTCAACTTCGGTTACGGGGTACTTACGGGGAAGGGTAAATCGAACCTGCTGCTCGCCGTTCGCAGAAAGGACCGCTGAGGGCAAGCCCCCAGGAACCCTGCGCTACATCCCTCGTCAACTCGGACCGGGCTTTAAAATTATGGCGGCCGGCCCATACATGAGCGAAATACCGCTTAAGTCGCATACATGGACGTTTAGACCTGCCCGAATATGGATTTCCAGGCGTCGCGATCGTTGCAAATATGATACAGTGTTATTAATTAAAGGCCACATTACAGCGAATTATGCAACTGGAGAGAACATGCTGTTTATAACCCCTGGAGATACGAGGAGTTACGCCACCATTAATTTATTCGACTGGCACGCGTCTTGCTTAATAGTATTCGAGTGGAGGAAAGACCATGAAATTCTCGGTACTCGAAATATTCTTCATCTTCTGGCTCTCGGCGTTCCTCTGGGTGCTGGTCGAATACCTGTATCAGCGCATCAACCGCCGCGAGAAAAGTCAACTCAATCTCGAACCCCTCGAAAGGGACCGCGGCTGAATCAATCCGCGGGGACCCCTGGAAAATTTGATTAAAGGCTCAAACAGGAAATAACGATGCTCCCGAACAAGATAGGCGCCTCTCCGATAAAATATATCTTTCTCGATGGACGAAAGAACCTCTCGCCCATGCCCGCGCATCCCGATGCCGGGCTCGACAGCGAAAAACGGATACTCTGGTTCACCGACACGATAAACGACCTAAACGGACCCTCGGTAACCCTAAAAAAACTGGGCTGGCTCGCGCACGAAAAGAACCTCAAGCTCTTCCTGGTATCCTCTCTGCTCGAGGAAGAGATAACCGATGAGCTACCGCCCAATTTTATCAATCTGCCGTTTCTGTACGCCTTCAAACTGCCGTATTACGACAAGTACACCATGAAGATCCCGGCGCTTGTCCGCGCGCTGAAGCTCATTCGAAGCTACAATCCCGACGAGATATTCATCTCCACCCCCGGGCCGGTGGGCCTGTTCGCGCTCATGGCGGCTAATATACTGAGGATCAAAAAGGTCGGCATATACCACACGGACTTCTTCCTTCAGTCCAAAGCGGTCGTGGGCGGCGCCATCATCCCCTATGTTCTCGAACGCCTCATGATCTGGTTCTATAATTCCATGGACGAAATCCATGTGCCTACGCGCGAATATATGGACATTACGGAGGCACGCGGGTATGACCGCTCGAAGATGAAGATCTTCCGCCGCGGGCTCGATTGCTCGTTTTTCTCGATGAAGGAAACCGGGAAAACCATCCTCATGGAACGCTTCGGCATCCGCGACGGCGTCACGCTCCTTTTCACCGGCCGAATGTCGAAGGACAAGAACCTTGACCTTCTCCTGGAGGCGTACAGGCGGCTTTCCGCCCGGCGCGACAACGTCAACCTGCTACTGGTGGGTGACGGCCCATATATCGGGACCATCCGAAAGGCGATGCATGGCTATGACCGGGTGGTGCTTACCGGCAAACTGGAACAGGCTGTCCTTCCCGAGGTCTATGCCGGCTCGGATATGTTCATATTCCCCAGCATCGCCGACACATTCGGCATGTCCGTGCTCGAGGCGCAGGCCTGCGGACTGCCGTCCATCGTCTCCGAGGCCGGCGGCCCCAAGGAGATAATTATTCCGGGCGAAACCGGGTTCGTTGCCTCATCGACCGATGTCGACGAGTGGGTACGGACGATAGAGCACGTCATCGACCTCATGGAAAACGATCTGGAGGCCTACATCGACATGCGCGAAAAATCCCGGGACAATGTCCTCGCCAACTTCAACTGGGGCGCGGTTCTCGCCGGGCTCATGGGAAAGCGGTCATCCATATCGGGACATGAGGTCCACATAGCCTGATCACTGACTGAAAACCGGAAATCACCCCGATAAAATATCGGAAAACACCAAAAAAGGCCCCGCAAGGGGCCATTTCTAAGCCATTTAACCATAAAGTATCACTGAAGGGAACCTCTAAAGTAACATTGAGGTTCCCACGAATAGTAAGTACCGGCATACCCAGGACTTAGGTTTTCCCGCCCGCCGAGGGCGGGCGAGAAAACCTAATTAATAGAGATTGCCGAAATTCCCAAAACCCCTTTCTTCGTGACCCTTCGTGACCCTTCGTGGATCGCCCCAAAAAGCCTCACTTCGCCTTGAGTTCAACGGATTGATCCACAGGCATTTTTTTATTGACAATATCCGGTGGTGGAATAGTAAAATACTGGTTTCATGCTCACATCGCAATCCGAAGATATATAGTGGGACGCGTCCGGCGCCTTTGTTGTCCGTCGGCCGGAGGGCGATAGAGAAAAATCGACCGTTTTAGTCGGACCCGGGGGAAAGCCGGTGCTTTCCAGTACAAGTTTAAGCGTGAAAGAGATTTAGATGAAGAAATCCTCCATCTGTATTATCGCCATACTGTTGTGCTGTTGGACGGCGCTTGCGGCCGCCGAAAGGGTTTTTATCGACAATACCGACATTCATGAATATAAAGGCCGACTCGGAAAATGGACGATGATGGGTTCATCCTCGGCTCTCGTCCAGGTGGCCCGTGAATTCGGAAGCGCCCCCGACGAGGTATACGCCATAAACGAAAACCCCGCCCGCAAGATAGGACAGGGCACATATGTTTTCATTCCGTTCTCCGACAGCTATCTCGAAAAACTCTCGGCCAGGGGCATAAGCCGGACCCCAATCGAATCCACTGATGATCAGTTCATCTGGCCGCTCGAGGACGTACGGAACATATCCTCCGTCCTGGGCCTTCGCGGTGGGCGTTTCCACTCCGGGATGGATATTCCCGCACAGCGCGGAAAGCCGGTTTGCGCATCTATGGAAGGCCGCGTTATATGTTCAGTCTATCTTGCCGGTTTCGGCAATACAATCGATGTCGAACACCGCAACAACTTCATCACCCGCTATTCGCATCTTTCCGCAAATTTCGTTAAAAAGGGCGACTTTGTGCGAAAGGGCCAGATTGTCGGACTGGTGGGCAGCACTGGAATATCGACAGGCAATCATCTGCATTTCGAGATCAGGTGCAACGATATACCGCTGGACCCCCTCGATTTTCTTCCGGCGAACGACGGCCTCAAGCTCCTTCATACGATCAAAAACTGGAAATGAAAAGGCGCACACCCCCGGTGCGCCCTTCCACTCCATGAAAACCGTCGATCTGCACATCCATTCCCGCTACAGCGAGGACGGCGATTATCCGGTCGACGAACTCTTCATTTTGGCCGCTAACGCCGGTCTTGCCGCCATTTCCGTTACCGATCACGACTCGATCGAATCAATCGCCGATTGCCCCCCCTCGTCCAGGCGCACCGGTGTAGAATATGTGCCCGGAGTTGAGGTTACCACCGTCTTTTCGATTGACGGATCCCAGCAGCACATCCTGGGATATTTTATCGACCGCGCGGCCGACGGCCTGGAACCGACCCTTCGGAAAATACGCGGTCACCGCGCCAGGGTGGCCGCCGCGCGAATGAAGGCCCTTCAGGCTATCGGTTTTTCAATCGACGCGGACATGGTATGGGAGATCGCCGGCGGGCGGGCCCCCACCGCGACCGCCATAACCCTCGCGGTCCTGGAGGACTCCAAAAACTTCTCCGATCCGCGCTTAAAGGAGTATTTCTCGGGAACCAAAGCCGATAACCGCCTGTTCTATTTTTACCGCGAATTCCTGTTGGAGGGAAAGCCCGCCTACGTCCCGTTCGAATCCATTTCGACCTCGGAGGGCGTCGAAGCGATACAAAACGCGGGCGGAATTCCCGTGCTCGCCCATCCTAAGTTCGTGCGTAAAAGGGAATGGCTCGATATCATCAGGGGGTATGGCATTCGAGGTATCGAGGCCGTATCGAGCTATCATGGGCCGGAGGATATCGGTTTTTATCTTGAATATGCGCGCAAGACCGGCCTTTTAGTGACGGCCGGATCCGACTATCATGGTCCCACGACCAAACCCCGCGTCGCAATGGGCGGCATAACGGGCAATGACTATCGCCTTCTTGAGTCATTAAGAAATGCGGCCGGAGCCGGCTGAAGACGAAAAGAGCGGGGCTCATGTCCCCGCTCCTGTCGGTCAGCTCGTTTTAAACTTGTCTACTTTCCGGAATCGGAGGCCTTGACCGCCGCGTCGAGGTTGAACTCCTGGATGATGTCGGAGTCTTTGGGAAAGGTCTGAATGATGCTTTTCTCCTCATCGGGCGTCCCGTAATAGGCCTCGTGGGCGAGTTTCCCAATGATCCCCTTCACCTCCTCGTCGGTGTTGTTGAGAATCAGTATGATATTGGGTCCCGACTTGTATCCCCAGTGAAATCCGTCCGGAATGTTAACGGTGAAGGTTTCGGTCACCCCGTCGCCGTCGGCGTCGATCGCGTAATAGATCTTTTCATCGATGGTTTTACCGATCACATAGGTTGCGTATTTGGTCGGCTCGTCGGGAGCGCCCACATAGATGGGCTTAGGCAGGGGGACCCGCTCGACCACAAGCCCGGATTCCGCACGGTTGGTCATAAGCTGCCTGAATACCTGTACGTGCTTTTTAAGAAATGCATTGCGTACCGAGGTGTAAAATGCGCCGAACTGCTGCGCGACAAAATCTTCGCTGAAATTTTTCATGACCTCGATTCGTCGGTCGGTAATCCGGATATAATCGGGCTTGCCGTTGATTTTATTGACCCAGACATCCCCCACAATCGCGCTCTCCTTCTCCAGAAGGACCTGCTGGGTTCTAACCACCCTCGGGTCGTCGAATCCGTCTCTCAGAAGGTACATTTTCCGGTCCTTTATTACGAGAAGGCTCGCCACCGAATCGTCGCGGCCCAGGTTCGGCGCGGTCTGTATCTGCTGGTAGGCAATTCTATCTTCATTATAGCGGGAAACCGTCTCGACCTCTATCGGCATAAAATCGATGCCCCTTCCCAAATAGGCGCGGGCCGGCGGCACCGCAACGGCGACCAGGAGCAGTATCGCAATCGCGATCGCCCGACCACCTCTCATCCTCGTCATCATGTACCTACCTCCATGTCACTCTCGGTGATTTGTTCCGGGAAATGACGCTTCACTCCATTACGCGCCATTTGAGTACGCAAAAAAGCCGTGTTTAGGGTAGTACCGGCAATCGCTTTTGTCAAATATTTTCTTATTTATATTATTTTTGTACGATTAGCCGCGCCCGGAGGCCGGGGCCCATCCACGCACGACATGTTTTCTATAATATTTTTAGTTGACAAAAGAAAAATTATATAGTATTACATCTCGACAATAGAGAGACTTGCCATGCGACCGGGCCGCCCCCCCCTTGGCCGGGCAGGCGCTTATATTCAAAAGTATTGGATCGTTTCGACTGTTTTTGTTGTATATTATACAGATTGAGATATAGTATATCGTATTGCTAATGAGGAGCCGGTCAATTCGGCGGTTCTTATAGAGTCCATGCCGGCGGGAAGGCGACAGTTCGGCCGGAAGGCCCTCGGAACAAGGAAAACCAGGCGGACGATTTCTGCGAATTCCGTCGACCGCTTTGGGGCTTTTTTCATAAGGGGAGGGCTTGGAAGGCTCGATACGGCATTTGTTTGTCAATATCGGCCAGAAGTTAAGCCGATTGGAGAGAGACAGAGCTTGTTTTTTATATGATAATATTTCAAGGCAAACCGGAACGGTCCACATGCCGGTGCGTACGGATTGTACCGTACAAATAATTCCAACGGAGAGATACAGATGGAAAAACGTGCCAAGAGCATTGACATCACCATAAACCGGATCGAAAAGGCGCCTGACATCCCCAGCATGGTGGTCAATCAGGTTGTCGAACTCATAACCACCGGTGTTTTGAAGCCGGGGGACCGGCTGCCCTCGGAACTGGAGATGACGAGGCGCTTCGGCATCAGCAGGATATCACTGCGCGAGGCCATGAAGCTCCTCGAGGCCAAGGGATTTATCGAATCACACGGCAGAAAGGGAAAATACATAAAATCGGTCGTGGACAACGCCCTCCGTTCCCCGATCGAAGGGATGATAATGGTCGACCACAAAAAGATCTGGGAGCTTTTAACGGTACGCCGGATCATCGATTCCGAGGCCGCGGCGCTTGCGGCCGAGATGGCCACTGAGAAACAGATCAAGAAGCTCTATACCTTCAAGGACCGTGCGGATATCATGGGGCCCGACAACATAATCCTGACCAGGGAGGGCGGGCGGCTTTACGCCGAGTTTTACAACGACCTGTACGACGCGACGAACAACACCATCTTCTCGCACATGCTCAAGGCCATCTCGTCCATCATCAGGGGGGTGCTTCCCTACAGCCGCGAGAAGCTGAGCAGGGTGAAGGGGAGCTCGCGGGCGCTTTACGAGCATCACGTCAAAATCATAGAGGCCATAGAGACGCGCGACGGGGCTCTCGCTAAAAAGCTCGTCATTTCGCACGTGAATTATCTGGAGAAAAGCCTTCAAAAGGTCATCAAGTGAGGGCCTTTTAGAGAGCCTTTTTCGATTAAATCCGCCCCCATCTTTGGCCATACGGCTTTTACTGCCGGAAACAATCCCCATCGACCCGCCTGGGTCGAAGGCCGGCTATAGCTTCCCGGCTTGACAAAGCTCTCTTCCCTGTGTATAATGCCGGTTAAGACGGGCCAAGCCCCTGCACTCCGCGCCGGTTCGGCCTGATCGCCTGCTTATAACTGGAGGATAACTCTAAAAATGGAATTCAAGCTCAATATCGGAGCACCCGACACCGAAGACAGGGTGTTGCGAATGGACGCCGGCGTTTTATACGACGTGATAATAGTCGGCGGCGGCCCGGCGGCATTGACCGCCGCAGTGTACTGCATGCGCAAGGGCGTTTCTACCGGGCTGATCACCATGGATTTCGGCGGACAGCTCTCCGACACATCGACCGTCGAAAACTACATGGGGTACAGCTATATTACCGGAGTAGACCTGGCGAACAAATTCAAGGAGCAGGTTCGACAATTCGAAATAGCCATAGCCGACGGCAAGAAGGCGGTCGCCATCGAGGACGGCACGGAAAAGGTGGTCCGGCTTGACGACGGAAGCGCCTTCAGGGCCCGTTCGCTCATAATTACGACCGGCAAGAGTTCACGGAAGCTTGGCGTTCCCGGAGAGATCGAACTTACCGGCCGGGGGGTGGCGTACTGCGCCATTTGCGACGCGCCGCTTTTCGCCGGCAAACGAGTCGTCGTGGTGGGAGGGGGAAACTCCGGAATAGAATCGGCCATTGACCTGGCCAAAATCGCCGAGCACGTCACCGTGGTGCAATTTCTGCCGGAGCTTACCGCCGACAGGGTGCTTGTCGACGCCTTCGAGGCTTTTACCAACACAACAACGCTCTACGAGCACGAGGTCATGGAGATTGTCGGTACACAGACTGTCGAGAGCGTTAAAATTAGGAACCGTGTTACGGGCGATGTCTCTACCCACGAGGTCCAGGGCATATTCATAGAAATAGGGCTCGACCCGAACACGGTCTCCGTAAAAGGGCTTCTTAAACTGAACGAATTCGGGGAAATAGAGGTTGATTGCGCATGCCGTACCAACCGCCCCGGAATATTCGCGGCCGGCGACGTCACCTCGGTCCCCTTCAAGCAGATAATAATAGCCGCCGGAGAGGGAGCCAAGGCCGCGCTCTCGGCCTGTGAATACATCTTACGGGAATCATAACCAAAAGGAGGTCCGGAAATGGCCATTTTTGACGACAAGGTCCGAAAGCAGATAGGAGACATTCTGACAAAGTTAGGCGACAGGGTCAACCTGTTGTATTTTACACAGGAGATGGAATGCGGCATCTGCAAGGACATCCACGAGTTCCTAAACGAGTTCGCGTCCCTTAGCGACAGGATCGGCCTGACCACGTTCGACTTCGTAAAGGACAGGGACAAGGCCGAGCATTACAAGATAGACAAAATACCCGCCATCCTTTTGCTGGATAAAAACGATAACGACACCGGTATACGCTTTTTCGGTCTTCCGGGAGGCTACGAGATCAATTCGTTCATTCAGGGCCTTATGGAGGTTTCCGGCGTAAAAGAGCCCCTCTCCCAAGGCGCGGCCGAGATGATCAAAAAAATCGACAGGGATGTCCACATACAGGTCTTCATATCCCTCACCTGCCCCTATTGCCCCGCGGCGGTGAGCGCTGCGCACCGTATCGCGCTCGAAAACCCCAGGGTCCGAGCCGACATGGTTGACGCCGGGGTCTTCCCCCAGCTCGCCGTAAAGTATAACGTGAGCTCGGTTCCCAAGACCATAATAAACGAGAAGATCGAGATAATAGGGGCGGAGCCCATTGAAAAACTCATCGAGACGGCGGCTAAGGCCTGAAGGCCCGGCCGCCCTCGCCTTCGAGTAGATAAGCCATCCAGCCGTCGAGGAGCGCCGAGTCCACGATACGCACACCCGCCGAGAAAAAGCGCTCCTCGACCTCCGCCGCGCGCGTTGTGCCGATGCCGCTCGCTATCATTACACCACCGGGACGCACAAGCGGGACGAGCACCTCGAGGCACGAGATGATGACGTCCGAAACGAGATTGGCCAGAACTATATCGTACTTCCGGCTGAAATCGATCGTAAGCAGATCGCCCTGTCTCAATCCAATTTTTTTGCATTCGTTCAAGCGGATGTTGCGCCGCGCGCTCTCCACCGCGGAGGATCCTAATTCCACGGCGTCGATCAGGTCGGCGCCCAGCTTTTCGGCGGCAATCGATAGGATCCCGGTACCCGCGCCCGCGTCGAGCACCGACAGATCCCTTCGGGTTTCGTCCGAAAGAGCGCCCATATAATCGGCCAGAAATCTCAGGCACAGGGCGGTGCTGGGGTGCCTGCCGTCACCGAAAGCGCTGAAGGGATCGATATAGATGACCGAAGGCGCCGGCGGGGGCCCCATGGAGGGGGATGCGAGCGGCTGTACATAGAGCCCGCCGCGAAGTTCGATTGTGTCCATATCCGCGGCATGGCAGCGCCAGATATCCGAGGCGATTCCTTCAAACGGGTCCAGGGCGGACAAAAGATGCCGCTCGAAATCCTCCAGGCCATAAAAGCCCTCGGAGCAGTGCAGTATATCGGCGCCGCCAAGGTCGTATATCGACTCGTACCCGTCCACCACGGCGAAGGAATCCGCCGATCCGGCCGGATCGTCCATGTGCCGTACAACCTGTATCTGGAACATTTCTGAAATCGGTCGGAAGCCGTGACTAAAAACCTGCCCGCACGGCAGGAGAAAACCTTTGCCGCGAGAGGGATTTGAACCCTCACAGGCGTACGCCCACCAGACCCTGAACCTGGCGCGTCTACCAATTCCGCCATCGCGGCAAGGATGTATCCGTATAAATTACATACGGCATTTGTCAAATTAATTTTACGGCACAAGCTCGTGGGCGATCATATCTTCGTAGGTCTCGCGCCTTCTGATCAAGCGCGGGCTCCCGTCCACTCCGATCAGCACCTCGGCGGGCAGGCGCCGCGAGTTGTATCGTGACGCCATCGCCATGCCGTATGCGCCGGATGACATCACCCCGAGGCAATCGCCTGGCAGACTGGTGGTAATTTCGCGTTCCTTTCCGAAAAAATCCCCGGACTCGCAAATGGGTCCCACCACGTCCGCCACCTCCGAGCCTTCGCGCCGCACGCAATTGAGTATGTTCTGGTAGGCCGAATAAAGGGAGGGCCGGATTAAATCGTTCATCCCTCCATCGGTGATGAGAAAGAGCCTGTCGCCGGTCCTTTTTTTATACAGGAGCCTTACGAGAAGCACGCCGTTGTTGCCGCTGATATATCGTCCGGGTTCGACAATTAGCTTCAACCCGGCCGCCGATACGCGCCCCCTGACCTCGCGCGCCCAGTCTTCGATCGGAAAAAATTCCTCGTCACGGTAGCGGATTCCCATGCCGCCGCCCAGATTGATGTAAGCGATATCCGAGAAGCCGTCCCTCTTGAGGCCGCCTATGAGTGTGAGCAGGCGCGTCAGCGCGGCCGTAAAAGGCGGCAGTTCAACTATCTGCGAGCCGATATGGCAGTGTATGCCGATTAGCCGCAACCCGGAGAGCCCGCGGATAAAATCGCCCCTCTCTTTGAGTCGGTCGATGTCGATGCCGAATTTATTTTCCTTTCTGCCTGTCCGTATATAGTGGTGAGTATTCGCGTCAACATCCGGATTCACTCGTATGGAGATATCTGAAACGGTTCCTTTCGCGCGCGAGATTTCATCGATCCTTTCCATTTCCTCGAACGACTCGCAGTTGAACATGAGTATCTTTTCGTCGATCGCGCCGGATATCTCCTCGTCGGTCTTGCCCACTCCCGCGAACACGATCTTCCGCGGGTCGACACCGGCCGCAAGAGCGCGACGGATTTCACCGCCGGAAACCACGTCCATCCCCGAGCCCATGTCCGCCATTATCCGGAGGATGTTCACGTTCGAATTGGATTTTATCGAATAACAGATGAGATGGGGCACCCCGTCAAGCGCCCTGTCGATCTCCATGTAGCGCTCGCGGAATCCCCGCTCGGTATACACGTACAGCGGGGTTCCGAAGCGTTCGGCCGCCTCCCGCAAAGGAAGTCCCTCGCATGTCAGCTCGCCGTCGTTGTATCTGAAATAGGCATCGTAACTGTTCATCAACGGTTTTTCTCTATCGACAGGATTTTGAGTTTGCGCGCCTCGTCGCCTATCCTGAGGTCAATAACCTCCCCCGCCTTTTTACCCAGAAGCGCCATACCGATGGGGGATCTGTAGGAAAGGATCTTTTTCTCGTAGTCCGCGTCCCACGGCCCGAGGAGCGTATACATGTTCCTCTCTCCGGTTTCGACGTCCTCGACGGTGATGTTCGCGCCGACATTTACCGTCTCGGTCGAAATGGAAGCAGGGTTCACGACCTCGGCCTTCTTTATTTCGTACTCAAGCTTGTTGATGGCCATCTTCAAAATGGCCTGCTTTTCCATTAGCGCGTTGTACTCGACATTCTCCCGGATATCTCCGGAAACATCCGCCGCGCGCGCAAGCTCCCGCGAAAGCGCCGTCATCTCGGTTTTCACCATGCGGTTCAGCTCATCGCTCATCTTTTGATAACCCTCGGGGGAGACGTATATCTTCTCCACGTCAAGGGTCCATTCGTCCGCGGCCTCACCGGACTGCGCGGCCGCGTACACCTTGAACTCCGGGTAGCGCGCCTTGATTATTGCGAGGAAGCGATTCTTATGGGAATCCTCCACGTAGGGCACGCCCGCCAGCATATCGTAAACCTTCTCCAGAAACGGCTCCCGGCTTTGAGCGACCACATCCTTCAGGACGGCGCCCTCGTTGTCGAAGAGGAGGTCGAGCGTCATGTTCTTCAGCCGGTTTCCCTTCGTCTCAATGCGCTTGAGCTCGTTCATCAACCGGAAAAAGGCCAAAAGCAGGCCCTCCCGCGAGTAATCGAGCCATTCATAATCCCAGGCCCTTGTGGCGAGATTGCGCGCCACCCAGAGAAAGATCTCGGGATACTGTTTTGCGCCCGTTATCACGCGATCTATGAACGAGTTGATGGTGTTGTACGCGTGCGTCCGAATCAGGCTGTTGAATATGTAGCGGTGAATGCGGACCGGGGTCTCGAAGAGTATCTCCGCAACCACGCTCGGCCAGTCCTCACGGGCCTCCTCGATGAGGTTAATGAGGTCCTTCTTGTTGTCATAGGAGCTGATCTTCATCGAGATGAAGGGGAGCTCTCCGCTCTGCCGTATGAATTCCAGGATCTTGGCGCGGACAGGGTCGAGTTTGAGCTTCTTCGCATCGACGAACTTCGTAAGTCCCCTAAGGGCGAAGTACGACAATATCTGCTTGGTGGGCGTCGCCTCCCGGGCCTCCCTTGTGTAATAATCTACGAAAAACTGAGCAACCGAGGCACCTTCATCGACCTCGATGTTGTTCAAGAATTCTATGGCCACATCCATCTTCTCGCTGAACGAAGGGGCGTTGATAAACGCGTCCAGAAGCTCCTCGGCGAAGGTCACCGGCTTGTCGCGCATGAAGAGGACGTCCTTTTTCTTCTCGGACACGCCGAAGCGGGGGTCCTTGCGAATCTCGGTCCGCGCCCGGCTCCACCACTTGGACCAGTTCTTTGAGTCGACATAACGGGGGCACAGCTCCTTCTTGATGTCGGCAACGGTCATCTCGCCGTCATAGGACTTTATGAGCGCTTCGAAAAACTGGATGAAGTCCTCCTTGAACAGGGTGGGGAGCACCTCGGGATCCTCATAATCCATTACATGGATGTGGTCGTGTTTGAGCGGACTGAGCGACTGCAGCGCCATCTGAATGGACATGCGGTGCCCGTCCTTTCCCTTAAAATCGATGATTAGATGCTCGCTGTCGATATCGACGATCTTGCCCACGCCCCACGAGCGATGGTACGCGTAGTTGCCCTTGTCGAACACGATGTTTTTCTCGAAATCCTCTATCGCGTGCCGAACAGGGTGCTTGAAATTGTTAAATTTAGACAGTTTGAGGAACTGCTGGTACTGTGAGTGGTTGCCGTACTTCTTTTCGTAGAATTTTACGATGTCCCGGCGCGCGGCGTTGTCCTCCGGCGTATATTCGAGGATTTTTTTCAGGATCTCGATCGACTGGTCCGGGTTCTCCTCGTCGCGGTACTTGTGCAGCAGGGTCTTCAGGAGGCTCGCAGCCAGCTCCCGCTGTTTGGCCTCGACCAGCATCCGCTCGATTCTTTCAAAGAACTGGATATCCTCCCAGGAGACGGAAACCAGCTTGTTCCACAGATCGACGATATTATCGTGTTCGCCATTTTTAATATAGCCCTCGATCGAAAGCTTCATGTATTGTATGCTCTTCGCCGGATCATCCTCTATGATGGCGAAGGCGAGTTTCTTCGCGACATCGGCATCGAATCGATCGATCTTGAGAAGGTTCTCCCATACGGGGATCGCCTCGCGGTTCCTGCCCAGCCGCTCGAGGGCCGTTGCCAGCGCCTTGAGCGCTATCCTGTTTTCCCCGTACTCCAGTATCTTCTCGGCAATGCGCTCCACAACGGCCCACTTATGGTGGTCCAGAAAAAGGTCGATCATCTTACGGAGCTGGAACTTGTCCTCCATGCGGTCCAGTTGATAGCCTATCAGCCCGACAAGATAGGAGGCGGTTATGGAGTCGGGATGCTCCACGAGATGGGCCTTGCAGATGTCGAGCATCTCCTGAAAATAGTTTTCGCCCATAAGGCTGTTGAAAAGATCATCGAGGATCTTGAACTTGGATATGCCGATATCCTTTGGCTCGATACGGCCCCACAGCTCCTCCTTGAAAAGGGAGTTGACTTTTTCCAGAAGCTTTTCTTTTTCCATGGCCCCATCCTCTGCCGATATTTGGCGGCGATATCACGCCCGCGCCCCCGGACCGCGATGCCGGCCGGGGGGCGGCAACCGCGTGAAACTCGGTTATACGACAACCCGCGCCACGGGGCGCTTTTTCCTCCGCGGCGAACAGCAAATCCCCCTGACTTAGTTCTCACAACCCAGGTAATTCCATGTTTCGAGCTGCTGAATTATTGGGGGGATCGGTCTGAATCAGGCAGACAAGCTCTCCGGCTCCCCCTGTATTCTATAGGAAGGGAGACTGCCTCGGCCCGGCTCACCCGGAAACCTTGCGCCCATTGTCCACCCGGGACGCCAATTTGGCAAGCACTTTATTACACAAAGAGGATGCCCCGGCTGAGGGCATCCTCTTTAATGGGTCCCGGCTTTCGGTCGAGGATTACTTTTTCGTCGTGTCCGCCCCGCCCTTGGAGCCTCCCTGGAAGGCCTTGTGGAGGTTCTGGCCGTCGAAATTCACCTCGAAGACATCGGTGAGAACCTTGAGCTGGTCAAAGAACATGTATACGTCTTCCGTTCCAGCGTACGGCGTCGCGCGGATGACGAAACGGACTATCTTTGTCACCTTGGTCTGGGGATAGGACTGGGTCTCCTGGGGAACGTTCTCCGGAATTACCGCGGTCAGCGGCCTCCAGCCCACGAAATTGAGCGAGCCCATTTTCAGAATATGGACGTCGCCCCGGTAATCCTTCACCCATGCCTCGAGTGTGTAGTCGTTGCCCCGTCCATGGAACCATACCGATACGCCCTTGGCCCGTCCCGGAAGCTGAATGGCCCTTTCCTGGGTCTCGGCCCCGGTCCTGGGATCGTATGTCATTACCTTTTTGGTGGGATCGTCCCACTGGACCTCGGGAGGCGGCAGAAGATGGACCGCGTTATATCCAGGGTACTTGAAGCGGAAATGGACGCCCAGCGCCTGCTTCTTTTCCATCCCCTTCTTGTCGGCCGACCATTTCTCCTCCAATAAGTCGGAGGGCCCGCCCTCGACGTACTTTAGCTCGAGCACGGGAACGGGGTTCTTCTTCTCGTCGGCGTTCTTTTTTGGGGTCGAATCTATAATCCAGTCGGACTGCTGTTCGAAGTCTTCCACCACCAGGGCGCGAAGCTCCTTTTCGCTTAGGTCCGCCGGAACGTTGGTGTTCAGCCTGGAATCGGCCCGCCCGGGGGCAAGGACCCCCGCAGCGATAACCGCTATGCCGCACACCAGAGCGGGAATCAGTTTATTATATTCAATTTTCATAGTATGCCTCCATTGATAATATGCCCTGCTCTCGTTCACCAGGTATCCCTGATAAAGGTATCGCCGGTAAATTCGGAGAGATCGGTAACCACTCTGAAGTTATCCAGGTAGAAGTAAAACGTTCCCGGAACCTCGAAAGTATCGCTCTCTACGAAGAACGAGACGAAGTGCAGGTTTTTATCAAGCATGGCATAGCTTGCGGACTGCGGCAACCAGCCCGGCACGACGACCGATAGCTCTTTCCACCCCCAGAAATCCAGCCTGCCGATCTTGATCTTGTACAGCCTGCCCCTGAAATCGCGCAGTTTTACATACAGCGTGTGCCGGAATTTACGGCCCAGCACCCACACCTTTATTTCTTTGGCCTTTCCGCGGATTATATATTCGTTGGGCGGAAGCACCTCGACGCGGTCGAAACCCCTGTCCATAAAATAGGTCTTTACGCCAAGCACGAATTCATGCTTGTGGGATACGCCGTTGTCATCTGTGATCTCGTTGGGGAACTCCACGGTATTTCCGCTATCGTCGACAGGACGGGGTTTCCCAGGTATTTTGCGTATCTTCGTATCACCCAGCGGGCAGGTGGATGTCGCCCTCCAGTCTTCCGCCGCCTCGAAATCGTTCAGCCAGTCCTCGATAAGTCCGGTCTGCTGCTTTTTCTCCGGCGCCGTGCTCTTGGCCGCTTCCTGCGCCTGGAGGGTTATATTGCCGCTTCCAACGAGGAGAACGAGGCCCCCGGTCAGAAATGCCAATATAATCGACTTGACCTCCCTTTTCATTTTTAACTCCTTTTAAAAATGATTTTTATGCTTCCATAATGTCTTCGAGCAAGGCCCGCTGTCCGCCAGAAAACGAGTCCACCTCATCCTATCGAGGCGTCACTGCTGAACGTCTTTTTCATTTTCTTGCCGAGAGGCACCTTATACGTAGTACTTATACTATAATCGGAAAAAAAAGTAAAGAAATTTAATCAAAAACCCCCTCGCTCCGGCCGACGGCAAATAATTGTACAGAAACACGGGCCGTTGTCAAGAGATTAATCGTTGCTTTTGGGCTTCCACGAGGGGAAGAGGCATTCGGCGCCGACGGAGAGGTTTTGTGGCCCGGCATCCGCCATGGGTAACGGGGGGGATGGGCGCCGCGGCGAGGCTATTTATGTCGCTTAACCGCCGCGGTGCGCCGATAGACTATTGATTCATCCGGTAGCTGTCCCTTAGGGCGTATACGTACTTCTCCCATACCTCGTTAAAGCCGGTCTGGTCCTGCGACGGCTTCCGGAGCATCTTGAGGATAAGCTCGTTCTGCCTGTCGCTGTTCTCCTGGCCGGTATAAAGGCGAAGGGCATAGGCCGAGAAATCGCGGACTATGAAGTTGAATATCTCGTCGATGATGACGTCATCCACGCCGTAGATCTTCTTGTTCTCGCAGATAAGCTGGGCATACGGGATGAGCGTGAAGAGTTCCCCCACCTGTAGCATATAGTCCATGTTCTTTGCCTGCTTTTCATCGGGAGCGGCCTTGGCGAGGAAGTCCTTGAACGCGTCGATCTGCTCCTTGAAGATGTCGAGGTTCGCGCTCTTTATTCCATCGAAAGAGGCCCGATAGTCGTGGAAGGTGATTTTGGAAAGGCCCGCCGCCGGTCCCTGGTTGAAGAGATACGCGTCGTCCGACCGGTCGTTTCGCTTGGGCACCTCGGGGTATTCGGCCGGGGCGAAGAGGAAATTCTTCATGAACTTGGCGACCAGGGCGATATTGACATGCGTGGTGCCCTCGAGCTTGGGGAGCATGCCGATATCGCGTATGGCCATCTCGAAATAGGTGTCCTGTTCGAAGCCCTTGGCCGCGATTACCTCGTGCAGCAGCCCCACGACCTTTTCCCCCTCCATGGTGACCTTCATCTTCTGGATGGGGTTATACAGCAGATAGCGCCGGTCTTTGCCGTCGGCCGCGCGCATATAATCGCACGCCCTCAGGGCGAAAAGCCTCATAGCCGCAAGGCGGGCATAGGCCTCGGTGAATATCTTTTTTACGTGCGGAAAATCGGTTACGAATTTCCCGTAGAGGTTTCTGTTCGCGGCGTGGTCGATGGCCTCGTAGAAGGCGTGGGTGCAGATGCCGATCGACGCCCAGCCAAGCTGATACTTGCCCACATTGACCGTATTGAGCGAGGAGTCCCAGCCGAGCTGGCCGCGCGAAAGAATATCGGCCTCGGTTATGGGGTAATCGTGCAGGGCAAACTCCGCCACATAGGCCTGCCGAACGCCCGAGGTGCTGATCTTCTTGACGCACTCGTAGTTGGGATGCTTGGAATCGACGGCGAAGAATACGTATTCGCCGGTATCGGCCATCTTGGCGAAAACCGAAACCAGCGCCGCCTCGTTTCCGTTGCCTATATAATACTTGTCGCCCCTCGCCACATAGGCGCCGTCGCCCTTGGGGTAAAGCATCATATCGGTTCCGTATATGTCCGCTCCGTGCTCCTTCTCCGAAAGGCCGAAGGCAAAGATGCCGCCGTCTTTAAGAAGCTTTGCCGCCCTGTGTTTGGCCTCCTCGTTAGAGCCCATCCAGACCGGCCCAAGCCCCAGGATGGACACCTGCCAGGTGTACCAGTAGCAGAGCCCGTAGAAGCCCAGGATCTCGTTCATTTTGGCGATGCGCCACATGTCCCAGCGCGAGTCTTCGTCGCCATAGCCCGTGGGGGTGAGTAGGCTTGCGAACACCTTTTCCTTTTTTACGAATTCCAGAAAATCATCATACCATACGCTCGCCTGGTCGTCCTCCTTGATCCTTTTAAGGCCCTTTTTCTCGAAAAACTCTATCGTCTTGAGGAGAATGTCCCTTGTCTTGGGGTCCACATCGGCCCCATCATAGTTCTTTGGGTTAAAAAGAAGCATGGTCACCTCGCTTTTTATCTCGAATGAATGGAGAGGAAAATCTATACAATCACTATAGCCACCCGCCTCAAAGTGTCAACATTTTGTTCATGAAGTAGATAATAAATATTTATATTTATTTAGTTTTATTTGATCCGAGCGGTGGCGCCGGGCCTTTCGCTGAAATTCCACTGCGGCCCGAGGAAAGCCTTTGGGTCCGGCTTCAACGGCCATAGTTGTGCCGGCGGACTGTTTCTTTATGAATTTTTATTTTCGGGTATTTTTGGCTACAAGGCCCCTTATTCGCGCCATATCGGAGCCCGTATAGACGTCATTGCCAATGATTACGGTCGGGACCCCCTGGGCGTTTTTTCCGCGCTCTTTGGCCATTCGTATAAGCGTCGCCCGGTTTTCCTTATTATACCAGACCTCGTATTTCTTTAGCTCCAGCCCGGGCTTTCTCTTGGCCAGGGCCTCGATTTCCGGTTCTATCTGCCTGCAGTGCGGACATTCCTTCCCATAGAAGAAATGGAGGACCACCCTCTTCTCCTGCGCCTTTAGGGCGGAAGACAGGCCCGGGGCCGTCGAGATTAGAGATAAAAAGATCCAGCATGCCGCCAAGCGTTTCATAAGCCCCCCAAAAATGATTTCCATTGCCCCGACATGCCCAGCCTGTCCGCATGTACAGGCCATGTCAAATATTTAATAACTCACGCGCCTGGCGCAATGCCCGGCTTCAAAACTGGAAGCGCACCCCGACGGTTGCGTTGACGTCCTTTCTGTTATACAGGTTCACCATTGTCTCCCCCGTCACCTTGAGCACCCAGAGGTTGATCTCCAGACCGACGAGATATGTGGGGATGACATAATAGGGCTGGTACGTGTTAGTCGATTCGAAAAGGAGGGTTCCAACCTGCCCGTCGGGCCGGAATCCGATATAACCGGGATCATCGCTGGACAGAAGACCATCGCCGTCGAATTCCATTTTGAAATATCCATAATTGCCGGTTAGACCGAATCCCGTATAAAACGAAAAGAGATAAAAAATATCGAAATAGGCAACCGCCTGTGCCGTTAGTGAAAACATGCTCCACAATATTCGAGCCTGGTAATCCCCATCGAAGTCCACCCGGATCGGAACAGCACTCCCATAATCGACGGTAATGTCGCCAAAATCGGCCTCGTAATCGCCGCTGACTTTAATATCGCCATACATAAAATCCCCGCCAAGCGATACCGTCACCCCCCCGAAATTGAAGAGGAAGGGAAGGAGTTTTTTCTTTTCAACGATATTATAGCGAAGCTTCGCCCCTAGGGAAATCAGCTTGTAGTCGGAGAGTCTGGCGATGTCCGTGGAAAGTCCCGGGTCCAAAATCGCCTTCGTAAGGCTGAAATACTTGCCTATGATGTCGAAGCCGCCGCCGAGGCCCACGCCGAAATGGAGGGCCGGGTTCGGGGTGATGCCGGGGAGGCTTCCGTTGTCGCTCTCGGGCCTCGAATCGTCGAAATAGCGCATATTGGTCATGCCGGCGCCCATGGCTACGCCCACCTGGAAATGCGGAAAGGCCCCAATGGTAGACTTGCCTATGGGGTATCCGGTGATATTCCCCATGGCAAGCGAATCGGCCACAATTGGGCCGTTGAGGTCGGCCTTGTCCTGTACCGACACCTCCAGTTCCTTCTGGCTCGGTATACTGACCCCGGGAACAAGGGAGCCGATGTCTATGCTCGTTTTTGCCTGCGCCGAGCCATACATGAACAGACACACGAATACACATAACAGCGATATTTGGAATACGGCCCATGCCAATGGCAGAGGACCCTTCGATTTATAACATTCGCCAGTCTTATTTTGCGCCATAAGAGACATGGACATCTCAAATCACCCCGAGGGTAGCACTTTGTCAGCGAACGGACCGGAAAGGAAAGTCGGGCCACGCGTTTAATGGCATAAGTATAAAAAGGACGACAAATATTCCCCCGACACCGGCACCTCAAAGCACGGCCCGACATAAACTGTTAGAGGGAAGCACATCCTAACAGCGGTGTCAACGCTATTTCATTGCCCCATTTCCAGGGTGAGCTGTGAGAGCGTGGCCGAAAGCCCGTTTATAGCCCTGGTCGATTCGGCGATCTTTTCGGCGACCTGCACCAGTTGCTGGGCCGACTCCGATATAAGCATCAGGGTCGTGCTCGATTCGTGCGAGGCGAGCTGCTGCTCTTTCGTGGAATTTTCTATCCCGCCGGCGGACTCGTAAATGCGGCGGTTGAAGTTGGTTACGATCTTTACCGTGTTTCCAATATCGGATATCAGGTCGTTTATGGAGGATATTTCCGAGGTGATCTTCTCGATGGAGGAGTTGAGCTTCGCCATAAGCCCGGCCGACCGGTCGATGGATTCGCGGCTGGCCCCGAGTTTCTCCCGGTTCTCCTTTATCAGCTTTTCGATTTCACGAGCGTTTCGCGATGTCGCGTCCGCGAGCTTCGAGATCTCGTCGGCCACAACGGCAAAGCCCCGGCCCGACTCGCCGGCGCGCGCGGCCTCTATCGCCGCGTTGAGCGAAAGCAGGTTTACCTGGTCGGCTATATCGTTTATTACCTGTATAAATCCCGACATCTCCCCGCCCTTGGCCTCGACCACGCCGAATTGCTCTCTCGTCGCCCCGATCTGCCCGATGGACTCCCGCGAATAGCGCTCTATCTCCCCGGTTACCCCCTGAAGCACGCCCGAGCTTGACTGGATCTTGTTGTAGACCTTTTCGAGGTCGCCCACGGCCTCACCGGCTATATGCATCTCCTCGTACAGGGAGCGGGCGGTGCGCGCCACTCCCTCGGCATTGCCGGACAGCTCCTCGAGCGAGGCCGAAATCTCCTCCAGCGATGCCGCCTGACGGTGCGAAAGATCGTGCACCTCCTGAACCACAAGATTCTGCCGCTCGGCCTGCGCTTTAAGGACGACGACCGACTCGTCGATGCTCTTTCCCACCTGTTGAATCTCGCCGCAATTTTTGTCCGACTCGGCGGCCTTCTCGATGGCCAGGCGCAGGATCTCCCTGGTCGCCTTCGCCCCGACCGCGGCCCCGATCCCCACCCAGACATATATGAGGAAGCGCACGCCAATAACGCTTCCCACCGGTCCCTCGGGAATTAGATTGGGGCGCAAAATGAAGAGAAGCACCTGGGAGGCGATCACCATTAGAAACGAGAACATCGAAACCCTTACATCGAAATAGAAAACGCTGAGCATGAGTATTAGGTAATGGGCCGCGAAAAGCTCGCGCGAGCCATATATGACATACTGAAACACAAAAAGACTCAACATCACCCCGAAAATCGTTATATAGCTCGATGCTACGCGCCCCCTGAAGCGCCGGGAAAAGAGTATCGTCACGGCGAGTATGGAGCCAACGGCCATCAATTCAATAAATATATCGGTAAACGTGAGATATTTGGATCCGGTTCCGGTAAAAAGAATAGCCGTAGTGGCCAGGTTGGCGAGGAGCACTATCCCCGCAAAGGCAGTATACATACGTCTATTATTGTTCACCAGTACACGGCTGAAGATCTCTGTCTCCTCCAGTCGTATCCCTTCCTTCCGCCCGCCGGAAAAAAGTCCCATGATCTCCTCCCTTCAGGGTTTCGAGGTGGACGCCGGCGGCTCCGCATCGAGCGGGCCGCGGTTGTTGCGACAATATCATGCCATAATAATATATTATTTATTATTTGTATAGCAAAATTTATATAATAAAACCGGGCAAGGCTCCCGGCGCCATCAGGCGCCGAGATTTTTAGCCTCGGAAAGAACCGGATCATAGTCCGGCTGCTCGCCGATCTCCTTCACTATCTGCTTGTAGGCGAGCTTTCCATCGGCGTCCACGATGAAGACCGAGCGGGCCAGGAGTCCGAGCTCCTCGATGTACACCCCGTAACGAAGACCGAATTCGCGGTCCTTGTAGTCGGAGAGCATTGTGATGTTATCGATTTTGAACGAATCGCAGAACCTGCTCTGGGCGAATGGAAGGTCCATTGAGATAGTCAAGAGCTTTACCTTGAGTTTCGCGGCCTCCTCGTTGAAGCGCTTGGTCTGAAGCTCGCAAACGGGAGTGTCCAGTGAGGGCACGGCGCTGATGATGACTATGCTTCCCTTCAGCGAATCGAGCTTTACAGGCTGCAGGTCCCTGCCGATCGCCGTGAAATTGGGGGCGATGTCGCCGACGCGAATATCCTGTCCCTGAAGCGTCACGGGTGTTCCCTTGAACATAACGATTCCCTTTCTTTCCATAAACTCCCTCCTTTTTACGCGTAATTTATTTGAGGAATGGCGCCCTCGGAATCAATGGTTCTAAACTTCACAGGGGTAGGCGCCAATCCCCGCGGTTGGACAAACAAGTTACCCCTTTTGGATTCCTCATTTTTTTAGTTTAAGTAAATGCGCCGCGAGGCGTTTACCAAGCCCTATGATGGTAAGAACCGTCGGCCGATCGAGAGACTCCGGGAATACGCTTGCGTCGCATACGTACAGGCCTTGCGCCTCCGTCATCAGGTTTTTATCGAGCATGGTGTCGACCCGCACGGTTCCGCTCGGGTGCGTCCCCAATAGCGGGCGGGTAAATATGCCGGACGGATCGGCGCCGGCCTTAATGAGTATTTTTTTACTAACCGCTTCGGCCTTCGAAAGGCGGGAGCGGTCCCCCTGGGTGAGCTGCTTGCTGATGTACTTCGGATACACGCCGCCGGAAATGTCGTCCTTAAGCTTTATCATGACTCCGAGTATATTGCCCCAGCGGGGCCATTTGAGCGCATGCCGCAGTCCTACCCTGATCGCGCCGAGGGGGTACAGAAGCCAGGGGTCTACAAGCGTGGAGAGCATGTAGCCGTCCTCGTCGTTTTCCCACGACCAGGTCATGGGCGGCTCCTTGCCGATACCCTTTTCCTTTATAAAACCGTACACCATCACCGTGGTGTCCATAGTCATCCCCACGCCCGCGTCCTTAAAGCCGGAAGCCTGAAGTATGCGAGGGCTGCCTATTCCGCCCGCGGCAAGCACCACCGTCCCTGCGCTCACGGAGAAGGGCTTAGTACCCATGCGGCCCCTGACTCCGGAAGCATGGCCGCCTTCCACCATGACCTCCGTAACCCGGGCGCCGGTCAGCACCTGGAGGCCGTATCCGGACGCCTCGTCGACGTATTCCGCGGCGTTCCACTTCGCACCGCAGCGGCACCCTAACATGCACGAGGCGGTGCAGTCGAACCTCTCGGTGCGGGACGGCCGCATGAATTTGGGCTGGGCGTACCATCGGTATCCGAGCCCGTCCGCGGCCTCTGCTATGCGCGTGGAGGCCCTCCCGCGGAGCTCCGGCGGCAATGGCGCGATTTCCAACTCCTTCTCGGTTTCCAGCACCTCGCGGTCAATGTCGATTTTATATCTACGCTTAAGCCAGACCGGCGGCCGCGCGGCACAAGCGCAGTACATGCTCGTCGCTCCGCCTAACATTAGGGGACTGACGATCTGGAGGCCCTCTCTGGTAAAAAGCAGGCTCATCCTGTCGGAGTACATAAGCGCCCCGACATAGGTGCCGTAATAGGATTTCCCGCGATGGTCGATCCCCCGTTCTACAAGAATCACCTTTCGCCCGGCCCTGGCCAGTTCTCGCGCCACCGTCGCCCCGCCGGGCCCCGAGCCCACAACGACCGAGTCCGCTAAAAACCTGAGTTCCCGCGCCATCGCCTCCTCCCGCACTTCTTTTAGTATTCCGGGCTCAATCCCGCTTTAACGCGTACCTGCCCTTAATGAAACGATACATCGTAACGAGCGCCTGGTCAACAGGAGAAGAGATTTTCGTGTCGATCAGAACGTCCTTTCTGTGCTGGGAGAACCAGCCGTACAGCCGGCGCGCCCCCTCGCCCTCTCCGTCGGCCCCGTGACAGATCGCGACGAGCTTTCGCATCTCATCGAGCGAGAAAAAATTACGGGCGTTATTGATAATGATGATAAAGGAGCTTCCGTCATCGGCCTCCTTTACGTCGATGTCGGTCTTGTTCGCAGGCATCACCCCCTGGCGCACGGCCTCTCCGGCCATGGCCTTGCGCTCCTCGTGCTCTTTTAGCACCCTCGCGTTGTGTTCCAAAATCTGCGCCTGCCGTATAAGCTGTCGAATGTCGTTCTCACCCAGACCCGAGGCGGTCCTTGTAAGTTCGGCAAGCAGCGGATTTCCGCGTGCCGCGCCCCCGGCGCTTTGCCGGGAGACGCCTTTTAGAGTCTTTACCGGCCTGGCGGCCTGTTTTTTCCCGGGGCCGGACGCGGATACCGCCGCCTTCTTTTTCGTTACCGCCGGCGGCTTGGCCTTTGCGGAACTTTTTGCCGCTTTAGGCTTCCTGGCCGCCTTCCCGCTGGTTTTCGGTCCGGCCTTCTTGACGCTCTTTACCGTCTTTTTCATCGTCTCCCCCTCCAATCTCATTTCCTTATTATGTAAAACTCGGTCCGCCTGTTTTTCTTCCGACCCTCCTCCGTGGCGTTGCTCGCTATCGGCTTTTCGGCGCCAAAGCCGACGGAGGCGAGGCGCTCGGGGCTTATGCCGTTCTTAATCATATATTCGATGACTGCGTCGGCCCGCCGTTCCGACAGCCGCTGGTTGTGCGCCTTTTCTCCGGTCGAGTCCGTGTGCCCCCTAACCTCTATTTTCATGGACGGGTTCCTCCGCAGTATGGCGATGACCTTGTCGAGCACGTCGAGCGACTCCTTTTTTAAATATGCCCGGTCTATCTCGAAGTAGATGCTGTCCATTACTATGGTCTTGCCCTGCTCAATTTTTTCGAGCTTTATCGAGCGTTCGTCCTCGCCGCGGTTTACGATTATCTTTTTGGGGACAAATCCGTCCGCGGTCGCCATCACCTCCACGCCGTCGGTATCGGGCACCTCTATCGGTTCCCCGGGCCTTGCGACCGATATCTCCTTTGAATAAACAAGCCTGTCGCGGTCCCATTTCTTAACGCTCACGCGGGCGCCGATCGACGCGTCTCCCTCGTCAGTCACCGTGAGCTTCATTTTTCTAAGCGGGAGGGGCTTTTCCGGTTCCCGTTTAACGGGCTCAAGCGGCTCATCCTTTCCGGCGGGAACCATTGCGGTGTCCGCAGGCGGGCCTTCTCCGCCAGGCCTGTAGTATCCGCTCCCGCCCTTCACGGTGCGCGGATAGTATTCGGTCCCTACCGCATAGAGGTAGTTGCCGGCGGGGAGCATCATGATTCCCCTGGAGGCCGCCGGCTGCGACGGGGCGCCAGGGAACGGCGACAAGAAGTCCCACATTGTCTCGTTATTCGAGAACCTTATCGCCTTGAGCGAGGTGAATGTCAGTTCGCGCCCGCCGACCGTGCGCTGCGCCGAATGCGCTATGTATATCTGGTCGCGTATGATCACGAAATACGGCCCCGTCCGCTCGCCAAAATCGATATCGCGTAGCGGCCTGCCGTCTGCCGGGTCGACCGAAACGATTCGCCGGTTCCCCACCGAGAAGATGATCTCCCGCTCGGTAAATCCGGGGTTCGATGTAACCTGCTCTCCATACTCCTTCGACCATAGGACCCGGCCGTCCTCGAGTGCAAGACAGTATAGCTTCGCGCCGGAAACCGCGTAGACTCCCCCCTTGTACACCACAGGCGGATAGATGACCGGCGGCTTTTCGATAACCGCCTCCCATTTCACCTTTCCGCTGTCTGCGTACAGGCAGAAGATGGAAAAACGGCCCTTTCCGAAATCCATGGACTGGGTGATCACCCAGCGGTCGTATAACGTTGGAAATCCGCTGTAGCTTCCTATCGCGCTGTTGTTCCAGAGGGCCCTGCCGTTTCTTATCTCGCGCGACATGAAGACGTTCCTGGTGCCGTAGAGGATGGCGTCCTCGGAGACGAAAGGGTCGGAGTAGATGCCGTCCACCATGGCGCCCGAACTCTTCCCGTAGTGCTCCTCGGGCATGCCCGTGCGCGCCCAGCGGACCGAGCCGCTGTCCTTGTCTATGGCGTAGATGGCATACGAGTCCGAAACGAAGAGAGTGTCCCCTTTTATCAGAGGATACTTCACCTTTCCGGCGGGTCGGCGGGTCGGATTGAACTGGGCCGACACCTGGAGCAGGTCGAGCTTCCAGAGGAGTTTACCCTCCTCTTCGTCCAGGCAATAGACGGTTTTTTTTAGGTCGAGAAAGTACACCCTGCCATCGGAAACTATTGGATTGAACACGGCCGCGGGGCACTCGTAGAGCCACTTGAGGTTATTGTTTTTTACGATTATCTCGTCGTTGTTGCCGGTAAAATAGATATTCCCCTTGTAGATGGGCCAGTCGGCGGCCGCGAGCCCGGAGGGCGGGATTAAAAATAGGCATAGCAACGCGAAAACGGCGGTCACATACGCCGCGCGGGGCGCGGCGATCAGCCGCTTGGGCTTGTTCATGGCTCTCCTCCAGCCGGCCGTGGTAAAAGGGGGTTCGGCGGCATAATCGGAATTCGGGCGCCTCCCTTCCCTGCCGGCCTGAATTATGCAACGCGAGATATTTTTATTCCAGTATTTTTTCTTTACGCCTTAAGGCCCCCGCGATGACCTCCTCGATGTTTTTAATAAAACCCGGTGTGGGCCCCAAAAACCCATGGGCCGTCAGGGAGCCTTTCGAACCGCGCGGGCTGCAGCAGAGCGCACGAGCTTGACATCGTAGGCCATGGTCAGCGGCGCGTGATCCGAGTAGCGGCGCTCTTTATATATCCCGGCCGAGACGATGCTATTTTTCAATCCCGGCGTAACAACCTGGTAATCGATCCGCCAGCCTACGTTCTTCTCGCGGGCACGGCCCCGGTTGGACCACCAGGTGTACTGGTCCGTTTCCTGGTTTACGATCCGGAAAGCATCCACAAACCCGGCCTCTCCGAAGAGCCAGTCCATCCAGGCGCGCTCCTCGGGAAGGAAGCCGGAGTTCTTCTGGTTGGATCTCCAGTTTTTTATATCGCCCACCGTGTGGGCTATGTTCAAGTCGCCGCACAAAATATATTGCCGGCGCGAGCGGCGCATGGACAGCAAGACCTCCTTGAATCTATCCAGAAAGTCAAACTTCACCGCCTGCCGCTCCGGGCCGCTCGAGCCCGACGGAATGTAGAGCGAGACCACGCTGAGCTTTCCGAATCGCGCCTCCAGATACCGCCCCTCGGTGCTCATGGTCTCCCAATCGTCCCCCTCGATCACCCTGTCCGGCTCAACCCTGCTGAACAGGGCCACACCGCTGTAGCCCTTTTTTCTGGCGTTAAGGAAATAACAATGATAGCCCTCGGGATGGAAGGCCGGATTTTCCGAAAGCTCGTCCGAAAGCCTCGTCTCCTGCAGACACAACACGTCCGGACGTTCTTCGGCCAGCCAGTCGAAAAAGCCCTTCTCCCTAGCCGAGCGCAGGCCGTTACAATTCAGCGTAGTTATCCTCATCCTTTCTTCCTCCAGACATTTTCGGTTTTATCATTGGAATAACAAAAATGCACATTAGGACTTCCATAAATTGCAACTACTGGTAAATTCAGTAATTAGGTTTCGAGGTTGACTAAGAACAAGCAACTCCCACAGGAGCGTGGCCCGCTTGCGGGAAAATAATAAACCTATAAGTAACATGCCTAAAAGTTATTTTAAAAAGCAAAGATAAAACTTCAAGCGCACAAGCCCTTTCAAATAAAAAGCCCGCCAGGCAGCGGCAAAGGAGGTGCCGCGGGCGAAGACAATAAACAGTTCAGAGTTCAGAGTTCAAAGAAAGGCCATCGGCATTAGCAAAACCCCCTCCGGGGGTGGCGCAGAGCGCCGGGGGCGTTAGGCTCGCAGCCCTGGGGTAAGCAAAAGGAAAAACCTACAGACAAGCCGAGCGGCGCCTGAGCGGGGCTTCCTTTGGTTACTTTCGCCCCACGAAAGTAACGAAGGCCGTTATATATTATATAGACTTAAGAGAGGGGCTCCCGAAAAACTATTGATTTTAATCCAACGACTGCGGATAGTGGAAGGCGTGGAATGTCCCATACCTTCCGGCATTATGGAGAGTGCGCCATGATCGTCACCCGCAAAAAGGACGTCGAAACAGTAAAAAAACACGCCTCAAAAGCGCGAAAAGTGATAATAGTCGGCTGTTCCGAGTGCGCCGCAATCTGCCGAACGGGCGGGTCGGAACAGGTAAGGGAGATGGCGGAGGCCTTCTCCGACCGGGAGGTGCTGGCCACAATCTCCATCGAATCGCCGTGCGACAAGCGCATCTCCACGCGCGACTTCAAGCGCATAGAGGAAGAGCTCGCCGACGCAGATGCGCTCATAGCTCTTACATGCGGAAGCGGGGCGCAGGCCATATCCGAGGTTACCGGCAAACGGGTGGTGGCCGCACTCGACACGGATTTTGTCGGGATGGTGGAGCGCCTTGGCCGATTTTACGAGCGGTGTTCCCATTGCGGCGAGTGCATCCTCAACGAAACGGCGCTTTTGTGCCCCGTCACCCTCTGTCCAAAGGGGGTGCGTAACGGCCCCTGCGATGGAATCAAAGGCACGGCCTGTGAGGTTTACGAAGACCGAGAATGCGTATGGCACGCCATCCACAGTCGACTAACGGAACGCGGCGAACTCGAAGCCTTTACCGTCTATCACGCACCCGTCGATTGGTCCGAATGCCATTCTCCAAAGGAGGCCGTATGGGAGCGCTCCTGACCGAAAGACTTGCATACATGGCATCGATCGAATCGATGGAACAGGCCGCCGCCCTCGGCGCGAATGTTCCGGATAAAACTGCGCTCCTCCTCGGGGAATACGGTGCCATCTGCCCCATTGCTGTTTTGGACAGGATACGGCAAACGCTCAAAGGGCCGGTCCTCCTCGAGCTTCTGTCAAAGAACAAGAACAGGGACCTCATCAGATCGTCGATTATCACATCGGCCGCCTGCGGCTTTCAGGGCGTGCTTCTCGCCTCGGGCATTTTTTCATCCGGAGACGGAAAGGCCAGGCCGGTTTACGACCTCGATCAGGCGCAGATGCTAAGGCTCGCCTTAGGGCTCAGGGAAACGGAGGCCATCCCCAATTCCTTCATAATAGCCGTTCGCTCTGCCTCCGGCAACGCCCCGGCCGAGCTTCGGGCCCGCTGGTATATCGAAGAGGGAGCGGACTACATAGCCCTCGAAAAAGGCGCCGTCCCAGGGCTTGAATCTAAAACCCTTTTGATTGAACCGGTCCGGCCGGCATGAACCAGCTCGCGTTAAACGAAAAGGGCAGGACCATCCTCGCCATGGGTAACGACGCCATAGTGCGCGGAGGGCTGGAGGCCGGCCTTGGCTATTTCAGCACCTATCCGGGCACTCCCGCCTCCGAAATCGGCGAAGGCTATCTCGCGCTTAGAAAGGAGTTTCCGCATATTCACGCCGAGTTCAGCGTCAACGAGCACGTGGCCGCACACGGAGCGCAGGGCGCAAGCTGGGCAGGCGTGCGCTCCATGGTAGCGATGAAGCATGTCGGCATGAACGTCGCGGCCGAGGTTTTGCACTTCGCCGGATATACTGGCGTTCGCTCGGGGCTTGTCGTCGTAATAGGCTCCGACCCCGGCGCAACCAGCTCGACCAGCGAGCAGGACGACCGCTGGTATTCGCTACACACGCATCTTCCGATCCTCGAGCCCTCAACCATACAGGAGGCAAAGGACTTCACCGCGCTCGCCTTCGAACTAAGCGAACGCTACAACCTTCCGGTTATATTGAACGCGCCGTCCAAGCTTTGCCATAACATAGGCTCCCTTCGCCTCGGCGCTCTCCCGGACGTCTTACCGGCCGGGGGGCGCTTCGAGCGGAACCCTAACAGGTATATAAACCTCTTCGGCGGCTCCGTGGCAAACCACCGCCGCGCGATGGAGGCCGTTGAAAACCTGCGAAAGGACGTCCCCACGCTTGGGCTAAACAGGCTGCTTCCGGGAAGCGGAAAGATCGGCTTTATCTCCTCAAGCGTGAATTACCCGTATCTACTCGAAGCCCTCTTTCTTCTGGGCATAACAGACGCGCCCGTGCTCAAAATCGGCCTTAGCTTTCCGCTAAATGCCCGGGAGATCGAATCCTTCGCCGAGGGGCTGGAACGCGTATACGTCGTCGAGGAGCTCGAGGGCTTCATCGAGTTTCAGGCAAAGCGCCTCCTATACGACTCCGGCCTTCGCACGCCCGTCATCGGCAAGGCCGTGTTCCCCGCGTATGGAGAGCTCGACGTTGACATCATAACCGGGCGCATCGCGGACGAACTTGGCGTTAAGCTTCCCGGCCGCATGACGAGGGCCAATGAGCTCGCCGACAGGCTCGCGGGCGACCTCCCGCCGCGCCAGGGAGCCTTCTGCACCGGCTGCCCGCACAGGGCCACGCTGTACTCCATCGTAAAGGCCACTGGACGCGACGCCGTATTTGCCGGAGACATCGGATGTTATACGCTATCGTGCCTTCCGCCCTTCAGGGCCTTCGACTGGGTCACATGCATGAACTGCGGCGTGGGGATAGCCCAGGGCCTGCTTCAGAAGATCGAGGGTGAAGACCTCATCGCCTATGTCGGAGACTCCACCTTTTTTCATTCCGGAATCCCCGGCCTGATTAACGCCGTACAGCAAAATGCGGACCTTGTGCTCATCATCCTCGACAACAAGTGGGTCGCCATGACAGGGCACCAGCCCAGCCCCACCACCGACACGACGCTTGACGGCACGCGCATGCGTCCGGTGGACATCAAGGGCCTTTTAAAATCGATCGGCGTATCCTACGTACGCACCATAAAGCCATTCAACATAAAGGCCTCCATGGCCGCCATCAAAGACGCCATCCGCGCACGCGGCGGCGTGCGGGTGCTTATCGCCGAGGAGGAGTGCGCCCTGCAGTACGGCAGGCGAATCGCGCGGGAGCCGGGCGAGTATGAGGTCTACTATCAGATCGACGCAGAACGCTGCCAGAAATGCAACGAGTGTTACATCGAGCTCGGATGCCCGGCCATAAGGCGCGAGGACACCGCCGACGGCTGGCGCTATTATATCGAAGAGGCGAGCTGTCTTAGGTGTGGAGCCTGCCACGACCTGTGCCTTAACTCCGCCATCCTTAGAACCGAGATACGGCGGCCAGTGGGAGCGGTGAAGTCATGATAGCCTACGATATCCTGATATGCGGAATAGGCGGACAGGGCGCCATTTCGCTCGGAACGGTGCTCAAGCTCGCCGCTATACATGAAAGGCTCGAGGTCGTAGGGGCGGAGCGGCGCGGTGGTGCCCAGCGCGAGGGGATCGTAACGAGCAACGTAAGATACAGAAAGCTCGAGCCGGGCGAGACGCCCGACGAGCGGCTGACCGCCGTATCGGGGCTCATCCCATCCGGCGGGGCACACATGATGATATCGATGGAGCCCCTTGAGGCGCTAAGGCACGGGCGCTGGCTCAACGAAAGCTCCGTGGTGATAGCTAACGATTTTCCTCTAACGCCCGTTTCGGTCCGTATGGGAGAGAGGGAATATCCCACGCTCGAAAGCCTTAGGGAGAGGCTTGGGCAAATCACGCCGCACGTCCACGTTTTTCCGATCGACGAGCTCTCCAGACGTCATTTTAAATCCCTGCGGCAGGTAAACACCATCGCGCTTGGAATGGCGAGCGCCCTCGGCCCACTTCCGGTATCGGACGAATCAATACTCGCAGTAATCCGCGAGCAGTTTCCGGACTTCGAAACGAACCGCGAGGCCTTCGCCCTGGGAAAGCATACCGCGCTCGCGTAGGGCCGGACCCTTCAGCCGGAAACCGCCTCGTCGATCGCCTTTAATATATCGTCTATTGTATAGGGCTTGGCAAGCACCCCCCGAAACCCGTAGGCCCTGAAGTTCGCCATAACGGGATCGTTGGAATAACCGCTCGATACGATCGCAACGACCTCAGGATCGAAGGCCCGGATCTCCGCAAGCGCCTCCCGCCCGCCCATTCCTCCGGGGATGGTGAGGTCCATTATCACCGCGTTGAATCCGTTCCCCTTTTCCATCGCGGCGCGGTACTCCCTCACGGCCTCCGTCCCGTTGCCGACGCCCCTCGCATCATATCCGAAATGCCGCAGCATGCCGACCGCAAGCTCGAGTATGTATTCCTCGTCATCCATCACGAGGACCCTGCCCGCATGCGCCTGACGCGGGGCCATGGCATCCGCGGCCGGTTCCCGGGCAATTCCGTTTTCCGAGGCCCTGAGGTACACGTTAAAGGTCGTGCCGATCCCCTCATTCGATTCGACATCGATATGGCCTCCGTGTTTCTTGATGATGGAGTAGGCGATGGCAAGCCCCAGGCCGCTGCCGTATTCCTTGGTGGTGAAGTACGGATCGAATATCCTTCCAAGGTGTTTTCTGGGAATCCCGCCCCCCTCGTCCGAAATGGAGACCTTGACATAATTGCCTGCCGGCAATGGGAGCCATCGAACGTCCGAGATGTTTGCGACGGCAACATGAAGATTTCCCCCGCCGGGCATGGCCTGCATGGTGTTTATGATCAAATTGTGAATGACCTGACCGATCTGGTCGGGATCGATGTCCACGTGCGACACCACCCCTTCCACCCTCAGGTGGTGCCGTACGCTCGAGCCGGCCAGAAGGAATGAAACGCTCTCCTCCAGGAGCTCCACGATCGAGGCCGTCTTCTTGATGGGATCGCCCCCCTTGGAGAAGGTAAGCAGCTGGCGCGTCAGGCTTACGGCCCTATGGGAAAAGCTCTCGATTCGTTCGAGCATCTCCAAACACGCTTCGTTTCCCCTCGCCTCGATTTTCGCGAGCGAAAGATTGCCGATTATCGCGGTTAAAAGGTTGTTAAAATCGTGTGCGATTCCGCCGGCCAGAAGGCCCAGCGATTCTATTTTACCGATCTTCATAAGCTCCTTTTCGAGCTTGTGCTTCTCCGTGATGTCGCGGACCGCCAGCACGGCCCCGAGGATCTCCCCGGCCGGAGTCTGAACAGGGGCGCCGGAGACCTCCACCACCCTCTCGTCTCCGTCGCGGTTGATCAAGACCAGCGGAACGTCGCTGAGCTCCAGGCCCCCTTTTCGGATCACTCTAGACACGGTGCCGCCTTTGTTTTCCTCTTTCAATGGGGCGCCTCCGGTGTTGAAAAGCTCCCCGACCGGGCGCCCGGCGGCCTTTTCCTGGGACCACCCGGTAAGCCTTTCGGCGGCGTAATTGAGCATAACGATGCGCCCTTCGGTGTCGGTGGCGATCACTCCGTCGCCGATGGAAACGAGCGTCGCCGCGAGCCGTTCTTTTTCCCTGACGAGGCGTTCGTTCACATCCACCAGCTCGTCATGTGTGCTTAAAAGCTCCCGGTTGAGCGACTCGACCTCCTCATACTGGGCGCGTATTTCCAGGTATTGTCTGTGCACCATATTCTCCGCCCTTTTCAGGTTCGACACATCGCTGATGATGGAGATCACCACGTCCTCCCCTGCCATGCGGATGCGCGACGCCGATATGATAACATCGATCAGCCGGCCGTCGGCGGAAATGAGCTGCGCCTCGTATCTGGAGGGAAGCCCCCCGCCCCCCAGCCTCTGCCGGTAACGCGGCAGGACAAGCTCTTTGCCGAGCGGCGTGTCAGGCAGAAAGTCGGAGATGTTTTTTTCGTAGAATTCTTTTTCCGGATAGGACAGCATCGAGATGAGGGATGGATTGGCGTACAGCGGCCGCTCGTCGGCGAGAAGGACTATCCCATCGTGCGCGTTTTCAACGAGCGTGCGGTATTTCTCCTCCGACTCGGCAAGGCGATCAAGCGCCCGCTCGCGCTCCCTACGGATGGAGTTGATCCTGTCGGCCACTCCGAGCGAAAAAAGCAGGGCCATTGCCGAAGAGCCGATCTGATAGGTCCATGCCGTTACCGGGTTTTCCGAAAGCAGACCGTAGGCGCGCAATACCATAAAAAGGGCGCCGATCAGAAAAACTAGGCAGGCCGCAAGATAATACCGGGCCTCCCTGTGCCGCCTTAAAAAAGCGACAAGCCCCGTCAGAATACACATGCTAAGCGCAAGCCCCGACATAACCACGGAGAGCTGAGTGGCGTAAAAATACTCCAGGACAAAGGGCGCCGCGAGCAAGGGCAGGTTGAGCGCCGCAAGCGCCCTTAAAACCCGGTCCAAGCCCGGTATTGTCCTCCCGGTCGAGAGGAAGTTCCGGGTGAACTGGAGCATGACCGCGTTCACCGCGAACATGAAAAACGGATGCGCCCTGTTCTGCCACTCGACGGACTCGGGCCAGAGGTACTGGAACCCGAGCCCGTTATTCACCATTGAAAATAGGGCGATACTGGCCGTGAACAGGGCGAGATACACGTAATTCACCTCGCGCACCGAGATGAAAAGAAATGCCATGTACAGGGCCAGTCCGATCATAACGCCGTAATAAAGTCCGAGGAGAAGCGTCTCCGTTATGCGCGCCTCCTCGAATGAATCCAGGCGCCACGCGACAAGCGGAGCAGTAAGGGAGCCCTGGCTTCGCACCCTCATATAATACACGGCGCTTCCCGTTCCGGACGAAATCCTAAACACGGGGCAGCGGTATCTAACCTGACGCTCGGCAAAAGGACGGCGGTCGCCCGTCTCCACTTTCCTGAACCCCTTTCCTTCGGGCATGAACAGCTCTACATGGTCGATGATGGGATAATTGTACTCGAGATACCATTCGACAGGCGAGGACGCCCGGTTCAACACCCTGAACCTCAGCCAGAGCGCGCCACGGCTGTACCCGAAAGAGGGGCTGCCCGCGCCAGGGTCAATCGATTGGAAGGGAGAGGCGGGCCCGGAAACGGCGCCGATCCCGGCGGAACCTTTTTCGTCGAGGAAATACTCAAGGTGCCCGTCCAGGCCGCTCTTCGAAAAATGCTCACCCAGAACCAGAGGTTCGGCAGCAAATCCCGGCCCTCCCCACAGGAGCGCCAGGGTAATAACGGCCTGCAAAAGGCCTAAGCATTTTTTTGGGGGATTCCCGATATATATATCGGAAGGCATGGGTTTACCCCGCCTCGCCGGACCGGAAGGATCGGGTAAAGGGCTGTCAGCTAACATTTATCCTCAATCACGAGTAAATTTTCATTGACGCAGCCACTGGTCCCGCATAGCATGGATAAACCCTGGGGCTGTAGCTCAGCTGGGAGAGCGCTAGAATCGCACTCTAGAGGCCGTCGGTTCGATCCCGATCAGCTCCACATGGTTATTTCGAAGGGCGCAGGTCGGTGCGGTGACGGATGTCATCCCGGCCGAACGCCGCGAAATTCTCGTACTCCTTCCTGTAGTCAAAATAGTCTGAAAATGGATTGATCGAGTAGCTGTACGCCACAGAGTAGGTCGCCGATGTCTCGTCGTATATGCCCGACAGGCAGGTTGTCACGCCCGCCTTCAGGTTCTCCATGGGCAACGGGGTCCCGCGATAGACCGTGGAGAATCCGCCCGCCAACGGCTTTTCATCTCCGCCGAAAAACATTCTCGACCAGAAACCGTCGTTGTCGACAAGGGGAACGACGAACCGCCCCGAATGCAGGCTCCCCCAGGTCCAGTTCTCCATGATGGGTCCACGGCGCTCATTGAGATAGCGCATGGAGCGCAGAAAGGCCCTGTCGAAAATTTCATCCCTTCTCTCCTCTTTTCCCGGGGTCGTGATGTCATCGAAGAGCGGGGAGCGCTCGTCCTCGATCGCCTCCAGGAACTTGTCGGAAAAATAATGATGATGCTCTATGAGGCCCGCCATCTCATTTTTCAATTCGTCCCCAAGCGTTTCCTGGATAAGCTTTACCAGAAGCGTATGGTATATCGTGGCGGCAACCGAATCCTTCCTCATCCTGAAATCCCAGTCCAGGAAATAGATTCGCGCAAGCCTCGCGGATGTCACCGGTATCTTTTCGAGAAGGCGGAGGAACAGGGGCACGAACCTGGATGCCGTAACCGAATGGGTGTCACGGAGCGCCCGTTGAAGCGTGATGACGTCGGCTCCGCCCGCCCCGGAGACCAGGTCCTTGAAGCGGGAAGTCCGGTTTTCATCGTTATACGGCAGGGCATCGAGCAGGGCGGCCGGGGCGCCATCGCCGATGGAATCCCCTATGACGCACACGTCACGCCCCGCGGGCTCGAAATGGCGGGAAATGTCGATCACTCCGGCCCAGACAGGGTTGAACACCCTGTTGGCCGGCGCCCCACCGCCTCGCGGACGCGACGGAAGCCTGCCGGAGAAACAGCGTAGCGCGTATTCCCCCGAGGCGAAAAGGAACGCCCTGGGCGGGGAGGCGACATCCACAAGCCGCGCCCGCGCCACGGCAGGAGAAGCCGCAAATGGCACATCGAAAAGCGCCGCGATGTACTCCACGCCAGGCAAAACCGTCCTTATCGTCAGGCAATCGGTCCGGTATATACCCTCGAAGATATCGCTAAGCACCGGACCCCGCTCCGTGGAACGGATACGAAGGCCCCGTCTCCCGGCCATATCGGCCGCGTCGAAATCGCGCCAGCCGAAGGCGCCGAGGTATTGCTCCGAATCCTTCTGTTTCCGGGTTGTTTCGATGTAAAAATCCTGGATGTCCGCCTTTGCGGTAAACGAAGCGAATTCCATCGTCCGGTTTCTTCCGCTGAAAATGAACGGCATCCCCGAAAAACCCACCCCCTCCAGCTCCTCAGCCCCCACCAGAAACCTGACGGGATACCAGGACGGATACTTGTGCATCGGCGCATCAAGATTAAACGCCATCCGTACCTTTGCGTCGTGTGTCAGGGCCGCCGGCAGAAGACAGGCGAATCCGGAGTCGAACGATCCGACGAATCCTTCCACGCTCTTCCTAAGCTCTTTAAGCGCGAATATGTTTTTCTGCTCCGAGTCTGAATACCAGAACAGCATGTCCTCCGGCATGACATCCCGTATCCGGTACGCGCTCAGGCGCTCGGGAAGGGCGAAGATCAGTTCGCGGTTGGCCAGGAACGACTGCGACCAGTCGAGAAGGAGCAGGATTGCCACTACATCCCGAGAAGACCACGAATCGTCCGGAAGCCGGGAAAAACGTACGATCTCCCGGTACTTTCTGTTTTTTGCGAGGTTGATTCCCTTGGCGTAGGATTCGAGGTAATCCTTATACGGCGCGGATAGACTGTCGACCATGTCCGCGGCCCGGCCTTTAAAATCCATCGCGGAGGCGAGCCTGTCCATCAGGGCAGCATCCGGCCCATACAATTCGACGAGACGTCCGCGTGCGAGGGCCCGGTAATATTCAATCATGATCAGGCGGTCCTGGGCATGGACATAGCCCAGCGCGAAGAACGCGTCATCCCAGCCCGCCGCCTTTATCAGGGGTGTCCCTCGGCCATCCCTGAGTATTTCGACCCCTTGACCTACCTCGGCCTCGAACGAGCCGTCCATGGAGCCCGTACTTTTAAGGAGCAGACGCACCCCGAGGGCCGCCGTCGCAACACACAGCACAAGCGCGCCGGCCATTACTAGGACCCTTTTCGAAAAGAACCCGCCGCTAAAAATATTATATTTCATTGACGCTGCCCCACCGGGTGTTCGAACCCTTGTCCCACGCCGCCGGGCCGCCGAAAAAGCGAAACGCCCCGAGTGGACGGAATACCCCGGGCGCTTCGTCGGGAAAGCCGTAATGGCTCAAACCCGTTTTTCACGCCGGCCGGCGATCGACCATTATTCGGATGGTAGAACCTCAGAACTCAAGTTGTAAACCACTAAATCTTCTTTCGATCTCTTTAATGACGCGGCCCTCGGCCTCCATGGACGGCGCCTCGAAGGTCGCCGAGAAGCGCAGGAAATGCCCAACGTCGTCCCATGGAACCGTCGAAATTAACTTCTCTTTTATCAGGTACTGGGAAAAATCCTCTGCGGTCCGAAAGGATCTTCCGCCCTTTATCGCCTTTGGACTCCGAACATACAGATAAAAGGTGCCTCCGGGCATCTCCGCCGCAAACCCAATGGACGAAAGGACCCTCACAAGCTCCCTGAGGCGCCGCTCGTATTTCGCCTTTATGATGTCTGTAAGCTCGGGATGTTCCAGGGCTTGAATGGCCGCCCATTGGATGGCCTTGAACTGGCCCGAGTCGTAGTTGTCCTTTACGGCGGCGAAGGCCTTCACCACGCCCTCGTTTCCGGCGACAAAGGCCATTCTCCACCCGGTCATGTTATACGACTTTGAAAGTGAATGGATCTCCACCCCCACCTCGCGGGCGCCGGGGACACCAAGAAAGGACAGCGGTTTACCGTCGTAACTCAGGGCGGCGTAGGCCGCGTCCTGGACGACGACCACGTTGTTTGCAAGCGCGAATTCTATTACGTCTTTATAGAATGATTCGGTCGCCCTGGCCCCGGTGGGGTTGTTGGGATAGTTGATCACCAGAAGCTTCGCCCTCTTCCTTATGTCCGCGGGAACGGACTCCAGGTCGGGCAGGAACCCGTTTTCCTTTTCAAGCGGGATGTTATAGACCTCTCCGCCGTACCACTGGGTATGGGTGCCGGCAACCGGGTAGCCGGGAACGGTCATAAGCGTCACGTCGCCGGGGTTTATGAAGGCCGCCGGAATCATGGCGAGCGCGGGTTTGGAGCCTATCGAGTGGTTAACCTCGCGCTCCGGGGAAATACCGCTGACGCCAAAGACCCTCTCTAGATAGGCCGCTGCCGCCTCCTTGAACTCTGCTATACCGTTGTCGGAATAACCGCGATTATCGTGCCTGCCGGCCTCGGACTTAAGCGTCTCGAGGACCACATCGAAGGTCCGTTCGTCGGGCTCTCCAACCCCGAGGTCGATGAGCTCGACGCCCGGATTGTTTTTAACCGCTTCGCGCTTGGCGCGCTTTATCTTTTCGAATTTATAAATCTTGTCTTCTTTTCCGAACTGCGCTCCGCCGATCCTGTCGGCGAACAGTCCCTGTGCAAACAACTCCATGGCGCTCTATTTCTCCTTGAGTACGGTAATCCTGGCATTGAGGATCTCGACCTTCGTATACGCGTCATCCAGCAGCGTGAAGAACCGGCCGAAATCCCCAACCGCGTCAATTTCGGTCTTTCCCTTGAGGAGGCCGGAGACGGTTTTGAGGTCACGGGAGTATATGTAGCAGTCCACCGCTCCCTTCTCATAGGGAACGCTTACCAGTACGCAGAATTCATAATCGATGTTGCCCGATACGATGACGTCCTTCACGATGGCGTTTTCAATCCGTACCCGCTTCTGTGCAAGCTCCCTTGCGGCGAGGAATTTATAGGCCGGATTGTCGGCCCCATCCATCTCCTCCTTTTTGGCGACGACCTGCTTTAGGTTGAGCGTCTCCTTGAAAAAGGAGCTGCATGAAAGCGTAAAGGACGCCAGAACCGTAAGAACGACCACCAGCCTTTTCATCGCGATCTCCTGTAAGCGAAATCCCCGCCGCCCGGGGCGGAAGCGTCCGGTGCGACGATCCACTAATAATCGGCCCTGTCGGCTTTTTGTCAAATAATCTTTTTCGGACGGCCATAAATGGCGGGGGCGATGGATATATCCATCGCCCCCGCCCGCTGGTTTCGTTTATGCCGGAATCAGGCCCGGCGCCCGTCCTTCTCGACCATCGACCTGGACATGCGATACGCGACCCTCTTTAGCGCCGGTATGCCCATACTGAAGAACGCGAGCAATCTGTACGTCTCCTTTATGGACTCGGCCTTTACAAGATCGATGGGCTTCGGGTTGAGCTCGAGGCCGTATTTCTCCGGGCTGTCCCTCAGGATCGTGATCACCCTCAGGCCCTCGAACTGTTCCCTCCCGTATATACTCGCGTTTGGGAAGTCCTTCCTGATCTCTTCGAGCCGCTTTTCGGCCTTCTTGATTACGTTCAGCCGGTGATCATAGGTAAGGGCCCCGGTCGGGCACGCGAAGGCGCATGCCGGAATCTCGCGCGGGTTCAAGAGGCAGGCATGACACTTGTACGACTTGTGATCCACATCGCTTACCTGCGGAACCTTGTAGATACACTCGTTGACGCAGGCCCCGCAGCCTATGCACTTGGACTGGTCAATAATCGTCCATCCGTCCTTTTTGTAGATAGCCTTTTCAGGGCATACCCTTAGGCAGTTGGCTATCTCACAATGGTAGCACTTCTTGTGCATGATCGTCCAGAATGGCCGCTCGGGGTTGGACCTGTCGATATCGAAGAATTTGACGTGGTTCCATGTTATGGCCGAGAGCTCCTTGGGATTGGTAAACTCGGGGCCTGCGAAAAACTCCGTCTTTTCGGCGGGAAGATCGTTCCACTGCTTACAGGCAACCTGGCAGGATCTGCATCCGGAACATTTAGTTGTGTCGACCAAGAACGCTTTATCTGCCATGACTTATGCCTCCTTCCTGATATCGACAAGAAATGCCTTGAACTCGGGGATGTTGGTGTTGGCGTCCCCAATGCTCGGCGTTAGCTGATTGCAGCTGTCGCCCGACACTCCGCATCCATGGCCGAAGTGCCAGATCATACCGATCATCTCCACCATCTTTCCCTGTACCTTCAGCGGCTGCACCCTTTCGGTTACCAGGGCGTACGCGCCTATGCTGCCGCGGGAGTTGAATATCCGCACCCTGTCGCCGTTCTTTATGCCCTTGGCTTTGGCGAGGGTCGGACTAATTTCACAGAACATGTCCGGGACCAGCTCCGCAAGCCACGGAAGGTTTCGGGTCATGGCCCCTGCCTGCCAGTGTTCTACAACCCGGTAGGAGGTGCCGATATAGGGGAAACGCCCCGCATCGCCGAAATCTCCTTTAAGGCTGTCCAGCGCCTTCGCGGCGGGGTTCATCCTCTGCGAGCTGAAAATGTTCGCCACCGGAGTTTCCATGGGTTCGTAGTGCTCGGGGAAAGGCCCGTCCACAAGGTCTCTGGAGAAGAGCTTGCCGACTCCCTCCGCGTTCATAATGAAAGGATTTTTGGCGTCGGGTCCGGCCGCGGGCCCGCCGTCGACGATATCGCCCTTCCAGGCGCTGCCGGTCCACTTGACGACCCAGCGGTTCTTGTCCCACGGTTCGCCCTTGCGGTTAACGGCCGCCCGGTTGTAGATGATGCGGCGGTTGAGCGGCCAGCACCACGACCATTCCGGAAACATTCCTATCTTGTTGGACGCGTCCTTCGCTCCGCGGCGGGCCATCATGTTGCCCTTTTCGGTGTAGCTGCCCGCGTATATCCAGTCCCCGCAGGCGGTGGAGCCGTCGTCCTTGAGGTCCATAAAGGACTTCATGAGCTTCTTGGTTTTGTAATCGTAGCCGTTGATCTCCTTGGCAACGAGATGAGGGCTGGCCTCGTGCTCGCCCGGCTCGGTGTAGTTCCAAACCAATTTCAGGATGGGATCGGCAAACCTGCCGCCTTCCTTCTGGTATAACGCCTTGAGCTCGCGATAGATCATGTCGAGCATATCGAGGTCAGACTTCGCCACTCCGGGCGGGTTCTGCGCCTTGTAGCGCCACTGCGCCCAGCGGCCCGAATTGGACACGCTTCCCTCTTTCTCGAAAGAGGCTGCCGCGGGCAGAAGGAAGACCTCGGTCTTGATCCTGGCTGGATTCGCTCCAGGGCGCTTCCAGAAAATGGACGAGTCCGTCTCCCACAGGTCCACGGCCACCAGCCAGTCGAGGTTTTCCATTCCCCTGGCGGTACGGTTGGCGTTCGGACCGCCGACTATGGGGTTGGTGCCCATATAAAAGGCCCCTTTAAGCTGGCCCGCGTACATGTCCTCGAAAAGGGTGATATATGGAACCGGCTTGTGGGCCTTGGGGAGCCAGTCATAGCAGAAATCGTTTTCTTTTGTAGCGGCATCGCCGAACCAGGCCTTGAGCATGCTGATGAGATACTTGGGGCGGTTCGACCACCAGTTTATGCTCCTGGGATCATTGGTCTTCGGCGTGGTCGCCTTGAGGTAGGCCTCCAAATTGGGATGGGCCTTGGCCACCGGGGACGGGATATAACCGGGGAGGATATGCCAGAGAAGCCCGGCGTCGGTCGAGCCCTGCACATTGGACTCCCCTCGGAGAGCGTTTATTCCGCCGCCGGCAAGGCCCATATTCCCCATAAGTAGCTGAAGCACCGCGTATATGCGCACATTCTGCGTTCCCACAGTGTGCTGCGTTGTGCCCATGGCGTACATAATGGTCGCCACCTTGTCGGGCTTGTGGGTGGAGGTAAAGAGCTCCGCCACCTTGAGGAACGTCTCCCTGGGACAGCCGGTCGAAAGCTCCACCTTTTCCGGTGTGTAGCGGGAATAGTGCTTTTTCAGGAGCTGAAAAACGCAGTTGGGGTCCTTAAGCGTCCTGTCCTGCTTAGGGATACCCTTGTCGTCGAGCTGGTAGGTCCAGCTTTTGGTATCGTAGCTTTTGGTAGCCGCGTTATAGCCGCTGAAAAGCCCGTCGTTAAATCTGAAATCGGGGTTTACGAGATAGGACGCGTTGGTGTATTCCAGCACGTATTCCTTCTGGATTCGATCGTTCTCCAGGGCATAATTTACGATTCCGCCGAGGAATGCCAGGTCCGAACCGGGGCGCAGGGGCGCGTAGAGGTCGGCGAGCGCCGCCGATTTGGTGAAGCGGGGGTCGACCACTATGAGCTTGGCTCCTCGCTCGTCCTTGGCCTTCTGGACCCAGCGGAAGGATATGGGATGGTTCTCCGCGGCGTTAGAGCCCATTACGAGGACAACGTCGGCGTTCTTCACGTCTATCCAGTGATTTGTCATCGCGCCACGACCAAAGGAAGCCGCCAGACCGGCGACTGTCGCGCTGTGTCAAATTCGGGCCTGATGTTCCAGGTAGGTTATCCCCAGCATCCTCGCAAATTTCGAGAGAGCGTAACACTCCTCGTTGTCGAGCGCGGCGCCGCCGAGGCTCGCTATCCCTGCGCAGCGATTTACGGTAACGCCGTTCTCATTTTCAATGAATGTGGCGTCCCGCGTGTCCTTGACCCTGCGGGCTATCATCTTGACGGCCTGCTCCCAGGAAATCTCCTCCCATTCCGTGCCGTAGGGTTTTCTGTACTGGACCTTGGACAGCCTTCTTGGATTGTCGGAGATCTGGAAGAGCGCGCTACCCTTCGAACAGAGGGAGCCCTGGTTTATCGGATGGTCCGGATCGCCCTCGATATTGACGATTTTGCCGTTCCTCGTTGAAACGATAAGGCCGCACCCGACCCCGCAGTAAGGACAAATCGTCGTACTTTCGCGGGTTCCCTGCAGTTTGTCAGGCGCGGATTTACACCCGCTGAGGAACGATACACCGCCGAAGAAAGCCCCGGCCGCCGTAACACCGGACAGCCTGAGGAAATCCCTTCTGGTTATGGACATAACTATCCTCCTGCCTTTATTTTGATCGACCATTGATGAACTGTGTTAATGCTCTATGTGCATTCCGCAAAGGCGGAAGACATATATTCATGGGCTTAGCGATAACCGGGCCCGAACGGGAGGTCGGGATAGAAAGCGATCTGCAACCGGGGAAAAACGGAGAAAATGATAGCACCATTCCACCCGACCCTGCGCCAATAAAGTTACCGACATGCAAACGCCCCCTCCGCCGTCCAAGGCGGCCCGCCGGCAGGCAGCCTGCAGGGCCCGGGGTTTTGCACTTCTTTACAGAATCGGGAGGCGGGGTGATTTCTCGCCCGGCCTGCGGTCAGGCCCCATAGCATCCGCCTTAGGAGCGCAAACTCGAAGTGATTTTCTTTTATTTCCATCCCCCTATATGTCAATGAATTTTTTAATAATAAAGGTTAACAAATCGAAAACCCGCATTGACCGCCTCCGCGCAAATACACGAAAAAACTGGTTTACAAATAGTGTCCTCCAATTATAAGCTCTATGCATATCCTGTAGAAACGCGTGGAAGACAACCGGCGCCGAAAACGTATCCAATAAATGAAATGAACAAACCTCCGCTTCGCGTACAAACAACAACCCTCTGGAACTATCCCTCGCAGAACTACGGCAAGGGTAAGCAGGGCGACCAGGACTACGCCGGGGCAACGCCGTCATATATCATCTGGAACCTCCTTTCGCGGTATACAAAGGCCGGTCAACTCGTCGTGGACCCCATGTGCGGCAGCGGCACCACCATCGACGTATGCAGGGATACCGGGCGCCGGGCGCTCGGCTACGACATAAATCCTGTTCGTGAGGACATATTCCGCGCCGATGCAAGAAGGCTCCCCCTGGAGGACCGCAAAGCGGATTTCGTCTTTATAGATCCCCCTTACGGCGATAACATTGAGTACTCTTCGGAAAAGGACTGTATTGGGCGGCTCAACGCGGCTGATCCCGCCTATTTCAAGGCCATGGAGGGCGTATTTGGAGAGATCCACCGGATACTGAGAAACGACCGCCACATGGCGCTCTACGTCAGCGATTATTATCACCGGAAAAGGGGCTTTATCCCCATCGGGTTCGCACTTTTCGGATTGCTCTCCCGGAGGTTTACGCCCGTTGACATAATCAGCGTCACCCGTCACAATAGGACCCTTAAAATGGGAAACTACCACAAAGCGGCCGAGGAGGGGAATTTCTTCCTGCGGGGGTTCAACTATCTTTTCATAATGAAAAAGGAAAAATCCGATGTTCAGTACCGAAAGTAAGACCCGGGGTCGCATCCTCCTTATCGACGACGACCAAAACGTGGCCAAGGTGGTGAAAAAGTTTCTGGAACGCGTGGGGCACTCGGTGGACACCGCGGCAAGCGGCGAGGAGGGTATTCGCCTCATTGGGGGAAACCAGTACGACATGGTCATAACCGACATTTATCTTCCGGGGATGGACGGCATGGCCGTACTCGACAAAATCAAGTCCATCAACCCCGAGCTCGACATAGTGGTCATTACGGGTTACGGCTCCATAGAGTCCGCCGTCTCCTTCATGAAGGCCGGCGCCATCGATTACATCAGCAAACCCATAAATTTGGAACACCTCGATATCGTCATCAGAAAAACCCTCGAACGCAAGGAACTCATCAAGGCGGCGCGCGAACGCGACATCTATTTTCGCATGTCGCTTACGGATGCGCTGACGGGGATGTTCAACCATAAATACTTCCAGGACAGCCTCGAGCGGGAAATACTGTATTGCCGCAGGAAGACGGAAAGTCTGACGATCATGATGGCGGATATCGACGGCTTCAAGGCGGTCAACGACGATTTCGGACACCAGGCCGGCGACATGGTCTTACAGAAGATATCGATGAATATCCTGAAGGCATGCCGTAGTCACGACACCGTGTCCAGGTACGGAGGGGAGGAATTCGGGATCATCCTCCCCGAAACCGGGGTGGAAAAGTCGATGCGCGTGGCCGAGCGCATGCTGAACGTGGTGGGTTCCCAAAGCTACCCCCCCGTGAACCGCCCGATTACAATTTCCATTGGAATAGCCTCATTCCCCGAGCATGCCTACGACAGGGAGGAGCTCATCCAGAAAGCCGACCTTGCGCTTTACCACAGCAAGGGAAAGGGCAGGAACCGCTTCACGGTCTACGACGGCTCGCTCGAACCGGATATCAGGCACTGAATCCGCCGCCGGACCCATCCTCGCATCCCCGGGACGACTGCCGCGAGTCGTACTCGTCCAGAACGCGGTATATCTCGAGGAACGAATAAAACAGCGTAAGGAGCAGAGGCCCGACAATGACCCCGGAAAGCCCGAAGGCCTGAATACTGCCAAGAAGCAGAAAGAAGAAAATGAGGGGATGAAAATTGAGCCGCTGTCCGAAGACCTTGGGCTTGAGAAAATTCTCGAGGAGCAGGTACCAGGCCAGGCCCCAGAGAAGGATAAACGCCGCCCAGCCGGGCCGGCCGACGGCCGCCAGATAGATCGCCGCGGGCACCCATGTCACCGATGTCCCTATGACAGGGATGAGAGAGAACACCGACGCGACACCGCCCCATAGGAGAGCCCCGTTTATTCCCGCGATAAAGAGCCCGATCCCGACCATCCCCCCCTGGAGTATCATGATAAGAAGATTCCCCGCAATGAGAATCTTTATGACCTCCTTGAGGCGGTTGGCGATGTCGTTTTCGATGTCCCTTGGGAATGGGCTCGCCCGGTAGATCGCCTCCTTGAACTTCCCGCCTTCCATAAAGAGAAAGAACAGAATGAGCAGCATAAAGAAGAAGTTGATGGAGAACCGTATGGAAAATGTCAATAGGTCCGTGAGGTTGCGGAACACCGAGAACGAAACGCTCTGCATGATTTCGGTGGCCTTCTTGGCGAGCTCTCCCCTGGATATGCGAAGGCTGTGCGCGAGTTCACCGATAAAATTGCTACTGTAGAAGAATTCGTCCAGCCTGGAGGGCTTGAATTTCTTTTCTACGAATTGATACACATCATAGCTCTGGTCCGCGAGATTGAGAAGCAGAAAAAAAAGCGGGATGAGAAAACCCAGAAAGAGCAGAACGATCATCAGCGTCGCCGAAAGCGACCTGCGTTTGACGAACCGTCCTACAAATATGTGCAGCGGGGACAGCGCTATGTAGAAAACCAGGGCGAAGAGGAACGGCCAGAAATAATACCGGAAGATATACCCCATGGAAAAGAGCAGAAGCGAAAACAGCGCCATGAATAGATACTTCAGCTTCTTGTTCTGCTGGAGGTTCCTGTAGGAATCGCTTTTTTCAATCATGACGAAGCCCCGGCCGCCTGCATGCCCCCGGAATGGCCCCATGGAAACGGTACGATATCATTTCGTGAGATAATGAGACAGGTCCGTCGCTATCTTTTTGATGGCGTGGTCCAGATACGTCTCATCGGCGACGCGTTTTCGATATTCTTCTATCTTCTTCGGATCGCCGCGGAGGGATCCCGGCTTTATCTCACGATCATCCTTGTTCATGAGACTCTTCATAATGGCGCACTCCTTGCAATAAGGTCGCCCGCTCCTCCATGAACGGGTCTTTGGACCTCATCTTTTACAATCGGCAAAAGGAGGGCGAATCATGAGCATTTTTTGCCCGGCGGAACCTGTCAGCGCAGAATATCCTCTATCAATTCAACCGAGACGCCGCTAACGGCGATCATATCGAAGCGGAAGGTGATGTCCCTGGAATTGAGCTCCGGCCGCCGGGCGAGGAAGTGCGACGCGACGAGGCGAAGAGTCTCTTTTTTACGGCGATTGATCGCGTAAAGCGGCCCCCCGTAGACCTGGGTGTTTCTGCTCTTTACTTCCACAAATACTACGAGGTTTCCCCTGCGGGCGATGAGGTCGATCTCGCCGGCCCTTCCGAACCGATAGTTACGCTCGAGAATCTCGAAACCGCGGCCCTCCAGAAAGGAGGCGGCAAGCTCCTCCCCTCCGGCGCCCATTTGTCTTAGATTTACGTGCTCCACGCGGCGGGGCTCAGAGGACATCGAGGAGGCTTACACCGGCTTCCTTTTCGTCGAGCACCCGATTGACGAAAAGCGCGGTCTCCTCGAGCAGGTTTATGATAAGGAGGTCGGACAGCCTGTTCTTCTCGCTGTCGAAAATCAGCTTTATGATGGGCCTAAGCGGCTTTCTGGGCACGGAACCTATTACCAGGCCCACGCTCCCGTCATTGAGCTCCACCAGGGAGCCTATCGGATAGACCGACATCTTCGACAGGAAAACGCGGAGTATGACCGGATCGAACCTGTTTACGCCGCTTGAAAGCAGGTTCTTCATCGCGTGATAGAATGACTGCTTCTCGCGATAGCTGCGGCTTGAAATCTGGGCCTCGTATGAATCCGCTATGGCCGCGATGCGCGCGTACTCGTCGATCTGGGTGCCCTTGATCCCCCTGGGGTATCCCTTGCCGTCGAAGTGCTCGTGGTGCTGCAGGCCGACCAGAGCGCTCTTTTCCCGGACCTTGCCGAGCTGTTTGATGAGGCGGTAGCCGTGGAGCGTGTGCGTTTTGATTAGATTGAATTCGTGATCGCTCAGATTGGACTGCTTGTACGCGATATAGGCGGGCATCTTCGCCATGCCCGCGTCGATAAGAAGCGTTCCGATGGCGAGCTCGCGCAGTTTTTCAGGCGTGTATTTAAGCGCCGTCCCTATGAGAAGGGCGTAGAAGGTCACGTTCACCGAATGGGCGACCAGGTAGTTCTTGCCCTCCTCCAGCCCGTAGAGGAACAGGACGATATTGTTATCCTCCTCCATCAGCCGTATTATGCTCTTGGCGGTGTTCTCGATGGAGTCCGTGGTGAACATCTCGTCGTTTTTGATGGCCGTATAGACGTCCCCCACCACCCTGCAGGCCTCGCGGTGAATGTCCATCAGCTCTTTTCGCTTTAAGAGCAGAAGGCTGTACTGGTCGACGATTTTTTTGGCGTCCGCCGAGATCGACGCGTCGATCTTCTGGACGAAGCGCATATCGCTTTCGCTCGAGGAGAGGTTTCCCATCGTCTCGATCTCGCTGATGCCCCACTTCATCAGCCGCTTGATGTCGCTCTCCTTGATGGTTACGTTGGCGCCGACAAGCATGTTGTTACTGTCGATATAGACCGGCTTATCGAACCGCATTCCCGGCCGAAGCTCCTCGACCGGGATCTTCTTCATGATACCCGCCATTGTCCGATTTCCTTATTCCGCCAATTTGTCTTTCAAGCGCTCATTGATCCTGTAACAGTACGCCAGCACCTCGGCCACCGCCCTGTAAAGCTCCGGCGGCACCGCGCTCCCCGCGTCCAGCGCAAAGAGCGCCGCCGCGAGGTCGGCGTCCCGGTATATTTCCACTCCGTGTTCGCGCGCAATGAGCTCCAGGCGCTCCGCAAGGCTCCCTCGGGCGCTCGCCAGCACCCGCGGCGCCTCTTCCGCCGGGGAATAGGCCAGGGCCACGCCCAGCCTTTCCCCACGCCTATGCCCGCGCATCGAATTCGCCTCCCTGCAGGAGGAAGGCGCCCTGCTCGCGAATCACATCCATCGCCCGGTCGATTGACCTCACCGAAACCGTGCAGTTCATACCCGCCGCCGAGCCTATCGTCGCCGCCAGGTGATCCCTGTCCGAGGCTATTTCGTCGCGAACGACCCCGTTGTCGCAAAAGACGTCAACGCGAATATGGTCGTTCCACTCTCTGGCCAAAAGCTCAACATGCCCCAATTGGGAAAAATCGGCCTCGACCGCCATGCCGTCCGCGCTTCCTATGTACCTCGCCTCCCTGAAACCCTCGTCGTGAAAGTATATGATTCCGCTCCTTGCGGAAAGCTCTCCGGCAGCCCCGGCATCGAGAAGCGAGTGCGACAATTGGCGGATTATTTCCTCTCCGCTCTGAGACTCGCCGACGAATTCGTCAAGCGCATCGAGAATACCGCCGGTCCCATCGAATGAACCGTCCTCCGCCGCGAATCTCACGACTGACTGGTTGTGGCGCCGCCGCCCCTCTCTTTCGGAGATCGCCAGGACAGAGGCGAGGCAATTCAGATTAATACCCTCAAAATCGGAAAAAAGGAAAGAAAAAAACAACAAACTCTCTATTTTTATTCCCCGGGCGGCCAGCGCGTTAAGCACCTCCGAAAGCCCGGTCTTTTTCTCGACGCCCCCGGACAGCCTGAAAAGCAGGCTGCTGTACGCATAGACCCCCACAAGCCCGTCTGTTGGCGCCCTTCCGAAAGGAATACGCCCCGTGTCGGACCGGGCGAAAGGGGTTAAATCCAGCAGGCGCTCCCGGGCTGTCGCCTTTGGGTCCTCCGCAACAAGCCTGAAGACGAAAGTGGAGCCCGTCCTTTTTTCAAGCAAGAGGTCCAGGCGTCCGGCGGAGGGAAGGCCGTTTACAAAGTTCGCGGAGACCCGCCTCCCGGCAATCTCCAAAACCGCGCGATGGGTGTCGATTCGTTCGACAATCCTCGCACCGATCACCCCTCCCTTCTCGAGCGCACCGAGGGCTTCCGCATGCGCCCCTCTCCCGAAAATGGTGATGGTGGCCGAGTTATCGATCCTCATTTCCCGCGAAAAGGTCCTCCCGGTTCGTCAGATCGCGCAGGGGTGCGTAACTCCGGCGGTGCACCGGCGATGGGCCCATTCGCACGATCGATTCCCTGTGCTCGAGCGTCCCGTAGCCTTTGTTTTTTTTTAACCCATAGCCGGGATAAATCAAATCAAATTTATCCAGAATGCGGTCGCGATATATCTTCGCGGCGATCGAAGCCGAAGCGATCGATATGGAGATGGAGTCCCCCTTTTTTATGGAGATGAAACGCAAGCCGGGGGAAAAGGCGAAGCGCCCGTCCATGATGACCACATCGGGGGGCTCGGGGAGATGGCCTAACATCCTGCACAGCAGAAATTCGGTAGCGCCGTTGATGTTGAGGCGATCGACCGTCCGGTGGGATACCCCGGAGGCATAGAGACATGAGGCGCTGCCGCGAATGTGCTCCAGAGCGGCAAGCCTGGCCCGGTGGCCCAATTTTTTCGAATCGTCCACGGAGGAGAGCAGGTCCTCCGGGGGCCGGGCTATGGTATCCGGAGAGAACATCACCATCCCCAGATACAGAGGGCCGGCAAGCGCTCCCCTGCCGACCTCGTCGACACCGACTATCCGCCGGTATCCCTGGTCCAACAGTTCACGCTCTATGTCGAACGTGGGGCCATGGAGGCGCCGGCGGCCGCCCCCTCGCCGCTCAGGCGTTTTCGTTTTCCTGGTTCTCAGGAATCGCCTCATGGGTGGCGGGAACCTCCACCACCGGAGCGACGGCCTTGCCGCGGGCGACCCTCTTCTCCTTAAGCCTGGCGGACTTGCCGGTGCGCTCGCGAAGGAAGTACAGCTTGGCCCTGCGGATCTTGCCCTTTCGTATGGGCTCGATCCTGGCGATACGGGCCGAATAGAGGGGAAACACCCTTTCCACGCCGACATCGTAGGATATACGACGTACCGTGAAGCTCTTGCCGACGCCCTTGTTGTTTATGGCGATCACTATCCCCTCGAACACCTGAATGCGCTCGCGGCTTCCCTCCACGATTCTATAATGCACCTTTACGGTGTCGCCGACCTCAAAGTTCATGGGACGATCGAGCGGCATGATTTCCTTCTGGACGGTTTCAATTATATTCATCATTCTTCTCCTTTAATCTTTCCCTCACAATATCGTTTATACAGGTCCGGCCTCAGCCTTTCGGTCCGCTCCAGGCGCTGGTCCAAACGCCATCTCCGTATCCTGGCGTGGTCCCCGCTTAAAAGCACCTCCGGCACCGAAAGCCCTTCGATTTCGGCCGGTCTCGTGTACTGCGGGTATTCCAGCAGGCCGTTCTCGAAGCTTTCCTCGACGAGCGATTCGCTGTTCGACATGAAGCCGGGTATGTAGCGCGCCGTTGCGTCGAGTATCGTAAGGGCCGCGTATTCTCCGCCGGACAGGACATAATCGCCGACGGACACCTCATGGTCCACATAACGGTCCACCACGCGCTGGTCGACCCCCTCATAGTGGCCGCAGACTATGCAGAGCTCCATCTCGCCGGCCAGCCGCTTTACCATTTCCTGGGTGAGCAGCTCGCCCGAGGCGCTTGTAAGCAGCACTTTCGTATCCTCTCCCCGGACCGACTCGATGGCCCGAAAAAGCGGCCCCGGCATCAACACCATGCCGCTTCCGCCTCCGTAGGGATAATCATCACACTGGCGGTAACGGCTTTCGGCAAAATCGCGCAGATCCACCACATCCACCCGAAGAAGACCGGCGTCGATAGCCTTTCCCAGAAGCCCCGTGGAAAGCGGGCTCGTGAAAAATTCCGGAAACAGGGTTATTATCTTCACTACCGCCAATAACGACCGGCCATTGTCCTTAAAAATTGTCGGAACACCGGCGCGTCAGTCCAGGAGGCCATCGATGGGATCGATATCGATTCTGCCCGAGAAAACCCGCTCGGTATTCACCATCGATTCGACGAACGGGAGCAGATGTTCGCGCCCGCCGGGAAGCTCTATGATTAAAAGCTCGCCGGCCCCACCGGAAAGGATGTCCTTCACGCGCCCGAAGGCTTCCCCTCGCAGATATACCTCGCAACCTATAATATCATAATAATAGAAGGATCCGCCCTCCAGCACATCCCTCGTCTTCTCAGCCTCTTCGCGGGTGATGAACACCTCCAGCCCCCGCATCGAAAGGGCCGCGCCCCTGTCGTCGATGCCCGACAGGCGGAGCAGCGCCGTTTTTCCGTCCACCGGGATAAACTCCGTTATGGCATATCGCTCATAGAGCGGTCCCTTTTTGACGCATACCTCGTTTCCCGGGGAAAAACGTTCGGCGATGTCGGATATAACGACCACTTTCAGACGCCCCTTCAGGCCGTGGGCGCCCGCGATCTTCGCTATTCGTATATGGGAATCACTCAATCAAGTATTTCCAGCACTACCCTCTTTCCGGATTTCGTGGCGGACGCGTTTATGATGGTCCGTATGGCCCTCGCTATGCGGCCGTGTTTGCCGATGACCTTCCCAATGTCGTCCTTGGTGACCTTTAGCTCCAGAATGGTGGACTTTTCCCCTTCGACTTCCCGTATCATCACCTCGTCGGGGTTGTCGACCAGGGACTTCACCATGTATTCCACCAGGTCCTTATAATTCATTCCGGCCTCCAGGGCTTATTCGGCGCTCTTGAATTTCCGCCACACTCCCGTTTTTTTCAAGAGTTTCGCGATGGTTTCCGTCGGCTGTGCCCCCTTCTTGAGCCAGTCGATCACCCTGGCCTCGTCGACCGTAAACTGGTTTCCCGCGGAAATGGGCTGGTACTGACCGAGGTTTTCTATCGCCACGCCGTCCCTGCGCTTGTGCTCATCCATCACAACCACCCGGTAAAAGGGTTTTTTCTTTGTCCCAACTCTCTGCAGTCGAATCTTTACCGACACGCCGCTACCTCCTCAGAAGATTAGGGGATGATTATTTCCTGTGCCGGATTTTTGTCAATACAAATTGACCGGCCCGGCGGCCCACCGCGTGATCTATCGGCGCATTGAACTGTAATCGCGAATGAGAATGGCCCCCGGTCCGCTCTCCGGCCTTTCCCGGCTATGCCCGGCCGGTTCAAACGGCCCGCATGCCGTCCGCGGCCGCCCGTTTGAGTTCCCGGGCCGCGCGGTTGGGGTCGTCGGCGCCGAACACCGCATTGCCCGCCACGATCACCCTCGCTCCGGCCCTTGCCACTTCGCCGATGTTTTTTACGGAAATGCCGCCATCCACCTGTATGAGCGTCCCTGCGCCGCCGGCAGTGGAGTCCAGGTGTCCGCGCAGGCGCCTGATCCGGTCCAGAGCGGCCGGCATGAAGGCCTGGCCGTAAAAACCGGGGTCAACTGACATCACGAGGATGAGGTCGCATTCGCCGCTAAGGTCGTAGAGCGCCTCGATCGGGGTCGCCGGGTTGACGGAAAGCCCCGCGCGCACGCCCGCTTTTCTGATGGTCTGCAAAATCCGGGAGGGGAATCGGGTCGATTCGTAGTGTATCGTCAAGCACCAGGGGACAAGCTCCAGGTAGGCCTCCAGCGAGAGCTCCGGGCGCTCGATCATCAGGTGAATGTCGAGCGGGATGGATGTATGCGATGCCAGCGCCCTTATATAGCCGGGGCCAAAGGTGAGGTTGGGTACGAAATTACCGTCCATAACGTCCAGGTGCAGCAGATCGAACGCGGCGGGATCGAAGGCCGAAACGTCCCTTCCCATCGTCGAAAGGTCAGAGGCGATAATGGAGGGAGACAGAAGAACGCCGTTGTCAGAATTCGCCGGCATCGAACCTCAGGGTTTTTATCTTCTTTTTATTATACAGGATGTAGACGCGGGCATTTCCGTTACGGTGGAACACGAAATCCATTTTATCCCCCGGCCTCATGACCCGCGAATAGGCTATCCGGCGCGGGCTGTCGTCCTCGACGTAGGCCTCGTATAAACCGGGATCGTCGCCCTTCGATATGTCGTACTGAACGCGCTCGTATGCGCGATACAGCAGCTCTATCGGCTTGTAGTACGACACCTTGAGCCTTACGGAGCCGCCCCGCTGTATCGCGGCGTCCTTTTCCGGCTTTTGGCCCTCCACCAGGCCGCTTCGCTCGGAAAGGCCCGTCTCCACTACCTCTTCTTCTATCGACAGCCCCTTGGAAAGCAGAAGGTCCAAACAGAGATCGATGGACTGTCCAGTGATTCCAGGCATGAGCATGTCGCCTTCTATTTTACCGGCGGAGACCAGTATGTTTATACGACGGTCGGGCGTGACCTTTTCGCCGGCCTTGGGGCTTTGGTCCAGGACGATATTTTCGCCCGTTTTATCGGAAGGTATGTATGTAATAGCGCCGGCCGCAAGCGACACCGAACGATTATGGCTGTGCAGATTTCGGAGTTTGTTGACGGCAAACGGGAGCTCGATGCCGGTAAGGTTCGGAACATCGACGTATAGAGCGCCTCTGCTCACCTGGAGCTTGATTGCGCCGCCCTCGTAGACGATCTCTCCCGCCTCCGGATACTGGCTCAAGATGGTTCCGCCGGTAATATCGTAAACGTCCTGAAAGCGTATTTCCGGCCGAAAGCCCTTGCGAACGAGCCCGTTGCATACGTCGGCGAACTGTTTCCCGACAACGTCGGGAACCTTCACCTCGCGGTCGGGCTTGGTGAGCAGGAGCAGGATGAGCGTGGACACGAATAAATAGAAAGAGAGCCCCACAAAAAAAATGAGCGCTATTCTGCCGATCGGCCTGAAATAGGTAAAATCGAAACGGGGCTTGTCGCCGCTGTTTTTGGATGGAGAGTGGTCCTGCATCATCGTCCCGCGATATCAATTGCCGCGTGCCGCATAAACGCCCGGGGGGTTCGCGAATAGCCGCACGGCTCGTAATCAAGGGTGTATCAGAAATAAGCCCCTGGCATTCGTCAAGCATTATTAATCGGGAGGGGAAATTCTCTTGACTGAATGTCTTCCGCCCATAAATAGTTGCACTGCGCCCATTGGAGGAGAGACACAGGGCGGGCCGGCGGCGGGCCGTACGGCCTGAAACGACCCGCCACCGGCGGAACAGGGAACGATGAAAATACGAGAGCTTTTTTCCGGCAGGGTTTTTACCATCTCAAACTTCCTCTCGCTGATGCGGATACTCCTTGTCCCGTTTATCGCCATCGCCTTCCATCTCGAGAAAGTCAACGGCATACACGAATACCGGTATTACAGCATCGCCCTGCTCGTATTTCTGGCCGCAACGGATTTCTTCGACGGCTTTCTCGCCCGAACGCTCAACCAGGTATCCCGGCTGGGCCAGTTTATCGATCCGCTCGCGGACAAAATATCTGTTCTAACCCTTGCGGTGGCGCTGTGCGTTTACAAGGGCTTCCCCGCGTGGATGCTCGCTGTAATCCTTGCGCGCGACATATACGCCGTTATTGGCGGGGCCCTGCTCTTCTCCAGAAAGGACATACAGGTTCGCCCCAACATCTATGGAAAGATAATGGTGGGATTCATGGCCCTTTGCGGACTCGTGTTCATCCTCGAGCCGCCCATCCTGATATTCGGGCTGTCTTTGCAGGCGCTTTCGATCGCCGCCGTCCTCGTGTTCCTACTCCTTTCCTCACTTGCGTACTGGAAGATTTACTCAAGGATCTATTTTGGAAAAGAGCGGTAAATTCCGGTTTGCGCTCGTTCTGTTCCTTCTTTTTGGCTTTTCCCGTTCCCTTGCCGGAAACGGGTCCCTTCCCATCGTAACGCTTGACGGCGGCGACCTGGTCGCCCTCTCCGACCTCAATCGCCTGGGAGGGCTGGACAACTCCTTCGACATCATCACCCAGCGCGGCAGATTCTACCGGGGAGCCAGGACGGCGGTATACCAGGTCGGCCTCTCGGTGGCGCTCCTTAACGGATCGCTTAAAAAATACTCGCGCCCGGTGCTTCGCAGGGAGGGTGACGTCCTCTTTCCGGTGGAATTCGCCGAGGACCTACTGCGCGGTTTATACCCCGATCATACCCTAACGAGAAAAGACAGCCTTATCGTCCTTTCCGCCGTTAGGACGGAACGAACGGGGCCGCCCATAATCGATAAGCCACCCGCGGGCGACATGGACGAAAAGCCCCCCGCGCGCGACAGGATTTGCTTTATAATCATAGACGCCGGCCACGGCGGCAAAGACCCGGGGGCCATAGGCCGGGGCGGCCTGTACGAGAAGAACATCACGCTTGGCGTGGCCCGAAGCCTGGAAGGTTATCTGAAGGCGAACCTCAAAGGGGTTCGTATCGTCCTTACCCGCCAGTCCGACCGCTTCATAGAACTCGCCACACGGACCAAAATGGCGAACGGCCACCTTCGCGAAAACGAAAACGGGGTATTCGTGAGCATCCATGTCAACGCCTCCATCTCGCCTCGCATTTCGGGATTCGAAACCTATTACCTCTCGCAAAGCCCCTCGAATGAGGAGGCGCGCGCCACCGCTGCGCTCGAAAACAACGTCGTGGTGCTCGAGGAAAAATCCCACCGTAAAAGTTATGACGAAATAGAACATATGGAGGCCTTCATGCTGACTGCACAAATCCAGAGGGAGAGCGCCCTCCTGGCGGAGTGCATACAGTCGGGTATGAATGGCGCGGCGACAGGGTTCAAGTCACGCGGAGTGAAGAAGGCCGACTTTTTCGTGCTTCGCGGATCGCTCATGCCCGCCGCGCTCGTCGAAATTGGGTATATCACCAATCAGCACGAGGCGCAGCAGTTGAAGAAGGCGGCCTGCCAGGAGAAAATCGCGCGGGGCATTGGCAAGGGATTGGTGACCTTTATAAAAAAATACGATCAAATGATAAAAAATTAGTGACATCGCCCGGAGAGACCGTTTACCCTGCCACAACGATTGGCGTGTCCGGTGCGTTACTCCATGAAAAAAGTCCTTACTCGCGTAAAGGCATTCGCCGCGGAAGCGAGGGAAACCGTGTTCTCTCTCCACGCAAAGGCGATCGCGTACAAAAATGTACTGGACGGTGACCGCGTCCGGAAAAACCGCTTTCTGGTGCTCGCAATTTCGCTCCTGCTCATCTTCGACTACCTGGTCTTCTGCCATCATGCCGAAAAGAACATCTTCGACATTTTCCCCTCCCTGCCGAAACTCGACCTGCGCGAGAGCAGGAACATCTACATACCCGCAAACGACGGGAAAAGCCTTCTCAAAGAGGCGAGGAGAATCGAAGTACCCGAGGAAAAGGAAAAGTTCGCCGCGCTCATCTTCCGAATTGTCAGCAGGGGATCCATCTACGAGAATACCTCGGGCGCGGTGCCGATCGACACGCATGTGCGGGCCATCTGGCTTAAGGGCGACACTTGCTATATCGATGCCGGGCTTGCCATGCTGAGGGACGACACTCCAGTCATTCCCGGCTCCGAAGACAATTTCCGCACGGCCCTCGAAAAGAGCATCGTCGAAAACGTGCCGTCAATCAATCGGGTAGTATTGCTGGAAAAGGGCGTACCGCTAAAGCGGCTATGGGAGGTTGCCGCGGGCAGGGACTGAGGCCTGGCCCGGCCAGG